>ERZ1026880.60-NODE-60-length-61364-cov-30.464173_pt1 | contig 61364 bp, 52 predicted proteins | sample MGYA00380170_ERZ1026880 | MGnify/ENA primary metagenome ERZ1026880 (study PRJEB33269, sample SAMEA4719806) | human gut metagenome | biome: human-associated habitat; feature: organic feature; material: feces | place: Cameroon | collected 2013-10 ...
AAGCCGCAACTGCTATCCGCAGCAATACACGAAGGCATATACCCAATTTTTGGGCGATAATCATGTCCTTTTCAGCCGTGCAGGCTACATGGGACAGCACACAACACCGTGCCATTGGGGCGGGGATCAGCAGTCCACAAATGCTGAACTGCGGCATGTCCTTTCCGCAGGGCTTAGTGCAGCTTTAAGCGGCATTCTGTTCTGGGGATTTGATCTTGCCGGGTTTGCAGGGCCGCTTCCGACGTTGGATCTCTATCGCCGTGCAACGATGCTGGCGTGTTTTACGCCAATTATGCAATGGCATTCTGAACCCGATGGCGGTCAGTTCAAAGAATTGATGCCTGGCGGCGAGGGAAACAATGAACGCAGCCCGTGGAATATGGCAGCAGTCTATAATTCTCCTGAATTCGTGACGGAAATGCGTTTTTGGCATTGGCTCAGAATGAATTTGCAGCCCTATTTGATGGCCACTGCATTCAGGTGCGCAGCAGAGAAAGTCCCAATGATGCGTCCGCTGGTGTACGAATGGCCGCGGGACAAAGCCGCTCGCCAAGTTGAGGACGAATTCCTTCTGGGGGATGCTATCCTTGTTGCACCGCTGTTGGAAGAAAACCAAACCGCAAGAGAGGTCTATCTGCCGGAGGGCGAATGGTACGCCTTTTTTACGGGGAAATGCTATCATGGCTGCCAGACAATTTCTGCGACTGAAGATATGAAATTCCCTGTTTTTATCCGCAATGGCTATGCAGTTCCTTTACATGCCGATAGCATGGATTCTCTTGGCAATCCAGTTTCTCAGAATCTTAATTCTAAACTGATTCTGCTTGTCGCTGGAGCGGCAGGCAAAAGTACTTTCACCACAAATAAGTCGGTTCTTACCTGCGAGTGGAAAAACGAAAAGGTCCGCGTGGAAGGAACTGGAGCAGAAACCGTTCAAATTCACCATTTTTGCTGACCGCAAGAGGCTTTAGCACACAGCAAGAGGCTGTTTATTTGCAGTCAAAAGGATTTGCCTATGAACGCTATTATTTTCGATTTAGATGGTGTTCTGTGCCATACAGATGAATATCACTATATGGCATGGAAAGCCATAGCTGATGAATTGCATATTCCTTTTAATAGAGAAGTCAATAACCAGCTGCGAGGCGTTTCGCGGATGGAGAGTCTCAAACTAATCCTGCGCAATTCGCCAGTCTGTTATAGCGAGCAGGAAAAATTTCTGCTTGCGGAAAAGAAAAACAATATTTACAGAGAACTGCTACAAAATATAACTTCAAAGGATTTGGCAGATGGTGCGTGGGCAGTGCTGGAAAAGCTGCATGCCGTCCATATCCCGATGGCTATCGGATCTTCAAGCAAGAATACACCGCTTATTGTAGAAAAACTTGGAATTGGAAAATTCTTTGATGCTATTGTAGATGGAAATCAAATTTCACATTCAAAACCAGATCCGGAGGTCTTTTTGCTGGCGGCAGAAAAGCTGCACCAAAAGCCAAGTGATTGCCTTGTCGTTGAAGATGCAGAGGCAGGTGTGAAAGCCGCCCTCAATGGGGGCTTTCTGGTGGCTGGAATCGGGCCAGCAAAAGATTGCCCGAACGTCAATTATCCGCTTCTATCCTTAAGTGAACTTCTTGCAGTAGAGGACCATCCAGCCTGATGGAAAACTAAATAAAAGGTGATGATAAAAGAGCCTGCATTCTGAAGTCCAGTTGGACTTGGATGCAGGCCTCTTTTTTGTTATAAGTTATTTTTCCGTTTTGCGTTTCTTTCAAGTGATGAGCTATATGATTTGCAGTATAAGTAGGAAACTATTGATATCTTGAAATACAGAGATTATTGTACGATTCTCTTTTATAAAAAAATAAAAATAAGGGGCAAGGTTTTTGCCCCATAAGGCATCTTCGATTGGGTATGCCCTTTTTCACTTTTATCGGAAAGAGGTAGCTATGAAGCTGGGAGAGAAAATCAAGCTGGTTCGTAAGCACAGAGGACTAACGCAGCGGGAACTGGGAGAACGACTGCACTTGGATGGAAACGCAGCAAATCGCATTGCCCAATATGAATCAGGATTCCGAACGCCCAAAGAGAGCAGAACCAAAGACATAGCCAAAGCGTTGAATGTTCGCGAAGAAAATTTCTTTACAAGGGCAGAAACACCGGAGGACATTATTCGCTTGATGATTTGGTATGACTGGGAACATGGCTGCGGCGGGAGCGTTCCGATTGACACGATTCTGCTTTTTGATAATTTTGAGGAAGTGGAAAAATTATTGAAAGAGTGGTATAGCCAAAAGGAAAAATTAAGAACGAGGAAAATTACAGGAGCAGAGTATCTGGAATGGATGCTGCAGTGACCCTTTAGCAAGAGAAAACAATAAAATTTTTCTGCATCGTTGATTTTCCACTTTCAAAACAGGGTATCTTTTTTATCACACTCACACATAAGCCTGTGATAGTGATTCTATCGCAGGCTTTTTCTTTGGTGAGGAGTATACCTTCTTCAACGGGCAGTTTGTATGTAGATTGCCGGCGTTGCTGTTTGCCTTGCAAATTGCGGGGCGGCATGGTATACTAACTTGCGCAACACTTTATATACAAAAAAGCTACAGAGGGATTGGGGTTTAATGATCGAGACGATTGCGGCGGTCAATCAGGCTGTCAATAATTTTGTGTGGGGCGTCCCCGCCATGGTGTGCATCATCGGCGTAGGGCTGCTTCTCAGTGTGCGGACATGCTTTTTGCAGATCCGCAAATTTCCGTATGCCATCAAAACGACCATCGGGCGAATGTTCCGCAAAAAGGATGCCTCGGATGGCTCGATGACGCCGTTTCAGGCGGTATGCACGGCGCTGGCGGGCACGGTGGGCACCGGCAACATTGCGGGCGTAGCGGGCGCCATTGCCATCGGCGGTCCGGGAGCTGTGTTCTGGATGTGGTGTTCGGCGCTGCTGGGTATGTGTACCAAATTTGCAGAGGTCACGCTGGCGGTGCACTTTCGGGAGAAAAACGCGGCCGGGGAATGGGTCGGCGGCCCGATGTACTACATTAAAAACGGTCTGGGTAAGCACTGGCAGTTTTTGGCGGTGCTTTACTCGCTGTTTGGTGTTCTGACTGTCTTTGGCACCGGCAACGCCACGCAGGTCAACACCATTGTAGCAGCCATCGACACGGCGCTGCTGCAGTATAACCTTGTGGGCAGTGAGGTGCTCTCCACCCTGAATCTTGTGGTGGGCATCGCAGTGGCCATGCTGGTGGCGATGGTCCTGCTGGGCGGCATCAAGCGCATCGGCAGCGTCAGTGAGCGTCTGGTGCCTTTTATGGCGCTGTTTTACATTGTGCTGGCCGTGGGCGTGGTTGCGCTGAATCTGCCGCGCTTTCCGGCAGTGATGAAGTCGATTTTTGCCGGGGCGTTTAACCCGGCGGCTTTCACCGGCGGTACGGTCGGCAGTCTCTTTATCAGTATGCAGAAGGGCGTTTCCCGGGGCATCTTCTCCAACGAGGCGGGCCTTGGCACCGGTTCGATCGCCCACGCCTGTGCCGACACGAAAAAGCCGGTCAAGCAGGGCGTGTTTGGTATCTTTGAAGTGTTTGCCGATACCATCGTTATCTGCACGCTTACGGCAATGGTCATACTGTGCAGCGGCACGGCAGTCAGCTACGGCACGGCTGCCGGGGCTGAGCTGACGATCTCCGGCTTTACCACGACCTACGGCGGCTGGGCCTCCATCTTTACGGCGGTGGCACTGTGCTGCTTTGCCTTCTCCACCATCATCGGCTGGGGGCTGTACGGCTCACGCTTTATCGCATTCCTCTGCCGCAGCGACAAGGTCGTGCGCCCCTTCTTCGTGGTGTACTCCTTCGTTTCCATCCTGGGTGCTACGATGGACCTGGGCCTGATGTGGAGCATTGCCGATACCTTCAACGGTCTGATGAGCATCCCGAACCTGGTTGCGCTGTTGCTGCTTTCCGGCACAGTGGCGCAGCTGACAAAGGAATATTTTGAAAAGGAAAAGGTGTAAGAAATGTTTGTAGGAACTTGGTGGTCCCTGATGCCGCCGATCATCGCCATTCTGCTGGCGCTGCTCACAAAGGAAGTCTATCTCTCACTGTTCGCGGGCTGTGCGCTGGGTGCGCTGCTGGTGGCAGAGTTTCACCCCTGGGTCGCGTTTGACACACTGTTCAACACGATGATCAACAGCGTAGACTTCTCGATTCTGATGTTCATGATCCTGCTGGGCATGGTCGTTATGCTCATGCAGGAGTCCGGCGGCACCCGCGCTTATGGTGAGTGGGCGGCGAAAAAGCTCAAGAGCAAGCGCGCGACGCTCGTGGCGACCTCGCTGTTGGGTGCGCTGATTTTTGTAGACGACTACTTCAACTGCCTGACCGTCGGCTCCGTCATGCGCCCGGTTACCGACAAGTACAAGGTTTCCCGCGCCAAGCTGGCCTACCTCATCGACGCCACGGCGGCCCCGGTCTGCATCATTGCGCCGATCTCGTCCTGGGCGGCGGCGGTCAACTCCTACGTCCCGGCGGGCAGCTCGATGTCCGGTTTTGAGATGTTCGTCCGCACGATCCCGTTCAACCTGTACGCGATGCTGACGCTCTACATGGTGTTCTTTACCTCGCTGCTGGGCTTCGACTTCGGCCTGATGAAAAAGCACGAGCGCAACGCCGCCCACGGTGACCTGTTCACCTCGGGCGGGGAGGCATTCCAAAATCAGGAAATCAAGGACCCCACCGAGGGCGGTAAATTTGCCAAGGGCAAGGTCATTGACCTGATTGCACCGATGATTGTCATGATCTTTACGGCCATCGCCACGATGATCTGGACCGGCTATCTGAACGGCGGCACGAACCTTGTCGAGGACTTTGCCAACTGCTCCTCGTCGGAGTCGCTGGTCTTTGCGGGTCTTGTCACGGTGGGCTTCCTGCTGCTGTTCTACCTGCCGCGCCGCGTTATTGGCTTTAAGGACTTCATGAACTCCGTGCCCGAGGGCGGCAAGCTGATGATGCCGCCCATCCTGATTCTGGTGCTGGCCTGGACGCTGAAGGGCATGACCGACGCGCTGGGCATCGGCGACTTTGTGCGTCAGGCCGTCAGCCTGAATGAGGGTCTCATGCGCTTTGTGCCGCTGCTGATCTTCTGCATTGCGATTTTTATTGCGTTCTCCTCCGGCACCAGTTGGGGCACGTTTGCGATTTTGGTCCCCATCGTCGTCAATATGTTCTCCGAGACGGACCCCACCATGATGATCGTGGCGGTATCCGCGGTGCTGGCGGGTGCGGTCTGCGGCGACCATATTTCGCCGATCTCGGATACGACCATCATGTCCAGCTCCGGTGCACAGTCGAACCACATCAACCACGTGCAGACCCAGATGCAGTACGCCATGGTCGTCGTGGCGGCCTGTGTGCCCGGCTACCTGATCGCGGGCTTTACCGAAAACTGGCTCATCACGCTGGTGTCGTCGCTTGCCATTCTGACCGCAGCCCTGCTGTATCTGCGCAGGCGCAGTCTGGCCGAGGACGCCAGGGCATAAAGAAAAAGCAGTGCTTTCCAAGCGGAAGGCACTGCTTTTTTTGTAGGGGCAAATTCCGTATCCGCCCGGCCCAAGGCCTTTACTTCAGCGTACCGTCCAGAATCTGCTGGTAATACCACGGCTTCTCGGCGTGAAATACCCGCCCGGCCAGATGGGCAAAGCGCGGGTCGGCGATCTGAGCAGGGAACCGCAGCTCCCACGCGCAGAGGGCCTGATATTTGAACCGCAGCTCCCGGTTGGCGGCGTTGTTTCCATACTTGGAATCGCCCAGAATCGGGCAGCCGATGTGGGCCAGGTGGGCGCGGATCTGGTGGGTGCGGCCGGTCACAAGCTCAACCTCCAGCAGCGCCAGACGGCCGCTGACAGCCAGCGTTTCGTAGCCGGTGATGACCTCCTTCGCGCCGCCCGCCGTCGTGTCGGTGATGCGCACAATGCCGCGCTCGGCGTCCTTCAAAAGGTAATCCCGCAGCAGGGCAGCGGGAGGATTCGGGCGGCCGAAGGTCACGCAGAGATACCGCTTTTCAATGGCGCGGCTCTTGATGGCGGCCGTCAGAAAGGCTTCCGCAGCGCTGCTTTTGGCCAACAGGACCAGACCGCTGGTGCCGGTATCCAGCCGATGGCACAGCACGGCATGGGTCGGCTTTCCCTCGGCGGCCAGCTTTGCCTGCACGCGGCGCACCAGCGTGTCGCTGTCGGGGCCGTCTACCGCAATGCCTGCGGGCTTATTGGCGATAATGATGTCATCGTCCTCATATACAAACACGGCGGCAGGGGTGGGGCGGTTCTCCAGCTGCTCATCCGTCAGGAAGAGCTTGATGCTGTCTCCGTTCTGCACCCGGGTGGAGAGGGGCTGCTTTTTGCCGTTCAGCTTGATCTTGTTCTCTCGCAGGGCCTTGTTCAGCCGCCCCATGCTGAGAGCGGGAAACTGATCCATCAGATATTTGTCCATCCGCACGGGCAGCAGGCATTTTACATGCAGTTCTTTCATTTTGTCATCAACTCCTGATCCCACAAAATCGTGGCGTCATCAATATCCAAGGTGACCATCAGCCAGCCGGCGTCGTGGTCATCCACATCCAGTATCGGGTATTCCTGCCCGTCTGCACACAGAGCTGTGGCACCCGTCAGGCGGGTGCGCGCAAAGGGGGAATCGGCAAAGCAGACAGTCTTTTTGGTGGCGTCCAACACGCCGCGGTTCCACAGCGCATCGGTGTAATCGGCCAGCCGCAGGGGATAGCTTTCATTATAGGGGGTGCAGAGGGCATCAAAGGTCTGCCCCTGCAGGCCGGGTGCAATGACATACCAGACGGCACCGTCCGGCCCGGTTACCTGTCCGCACCAGGCAATGCTCCGCACAGGCTCCACGGCCTGCAAAAAAGCCCCCTCATCAGCAAACAGATAGAGCGTATCACCCTCCGGTGCGCCGGCGGCCAAGGCATCCAGCGCGGTCTGCCGCTGGGAGGCAAGGGCGCTTTCGTCATACCGGGCGGCGAAGGGGTCATTGGTGGTCATGCCGTTGTCGGCAGCCCACAGCGCCAGATGCAGGCAGTCGGCCTGCAAGCCCTGCACCGAGAGAATGTGCCGGTATTGTCCGGCAGCCTGCCAGAAGTCACTGACCATCTCCGTCGGGAAGGCTGCCGTTTTCTGCGCGCTTATCATTGCATCATGCCGTGCAGCCAGTGCGGGGCTGATGTCCCACAGCTGCACGGCAGCCAGCAGTGCGGCCCAGATGGCAGCACGGGGCAGGCGTGTCAGCCCTGCAAAGGCGGCCAGCGTCAGCAGGTCGTACACAGGCCAGAACAGCCGCCCGCCGGAGCGAAAAACAGAAAACAGCTTGATAAGGGACGGCGGCAGCGGCAGAACGGCCAGTGTCGCCCCGTTGGCGGTGATGACATTGCTGACAGCAAAGCCGGTCAGCACACAGCAGACAAGGCAGAGCGCCCAGTGACGCCGCACAGCGGCCAATATGCGCCGCCGCGCCGCCGCGAGCGTGATCGGCAGGGCGGCCAACACACCGAGGCCCAGATAGGCGAAGGCATCATAGTTGCCATCGATCTGATTCTGCGCAGGCAGCAGGCGGCTGTAGAGAACGCCGTTCACCCCCACGGGGTTCCACAGTGCGTTCAGGTTCATGGCAAAATAACCGTACAGCGCCTGCCCGCCGCTGGTGGCGGTGCCGTAGAAAAAGCCCAGCACCCAGCCCAGCAAGACAGTACAGGCCATATTGGCGCCGAGGAAAAGCGCCGGGCGCAGGTATTGCCGTTTTTGCACGGCGTATTCCAGCAGCAGCGCCAGCGTGACGGCGTAGGTCATGGGCAAAAAATAGGGGTGGATGCCCACGGCGATCACATTGAGGAAAAACAGCCCCGGTGCAGCGTACCGCCCCTGCCGCCGCAGCGAGAAATAGCAGTACAGCGCTGCCAAAACAAGCCACTGCGCGCCTAACGAGGTGTGGCGGAACGCGCGCTCGATCAGAATGGGGCTTGCCGCGAACAGCAGAGCACCGGCCAGCGGCGCTGCCGTCCCTGCTGCAAACAGACTGCAGAGCAGCGCACCAAAGCCGCCCTGCAGCAAAAAGCAGAAAAATGTAAACCAGCCGAAATACTGAAAGGTACCGCCGCAGAGTGCAGCCAGCGGGCGGCAGAGCACCGCCAGCAAGGGGATAGAGTCGGTGTAGGCCACACTCACGCCGCTGGGGGCGTTGACGGCGGGGCTTACGCCCAGCGGCCAGCGCAGGGCGCTGTCGCGGTAAAAAAGCCACCCGGCGTAATGCTGCTGAATATCCTTCTCAACATAGCCGCCGCGGCAGAAGGCATCGTTTGCCACATCCAGCGGCGCGATACCGTACACAAGCAAAAACACGGCGGCCCCCAGCAGGGCCCCCAGCACAAACAACTGCGTCTTGCGCGAGGATTGAATCTTTGACATGGCTTCGCCTTTCTGATGCAAAAAAGCCCAGACAGCCGTTGGACTGCCTGGACTTTGGTTTCATGCCGCTGACCGGGATCGAACCGGTACGGTATCGCTACCGAGGGATTTTAAGTCCCTTGCGTCTGCCAGTTCCGCCACAGCGGCATAATATGGTTATTGTAGCGCAAAAAGGCGGAAATGTCAATCTTCCCGCCGGGTGTTTTTGCACAAAAAGGCCAAGGGACTATCCCCGCTGCCCTGAAGGCGAGAAGATTTCTGTCTGTGCAGACAGTTTCCGCTCAAAAAGCACAAAAAATTCAAATTCTTCCGCTTGTGCTTTTGGCCGCGATTTGCTATACTGATATGGTATGTTTGGACAGGTGCGCCCATTTTACAGTATGCGGGCGTTTTGGATAAGGAGAATTTAGTTGGAAAAGCTGACCTATACCCATAATGATGCCGCTGCCAAAGCGCTGGCATCCTATTACGAGACCCCGCCGCTGGCCTATGTCCGCAGCTACGGCTGCCAGCAGAATGTCAATGACGGTGAAAAGATCAAGGGCGTTTTGCAGGATGTGGGCTACGGCCTGTGCGATACGGTCGAGCAGGCTGATCTGATCCTTTTTAATACCTGCGCCGTGCGTGAGCATGCCGAGCAGCGCGTATTCGGCAATGTGGGGGCGCTCAAAAAGCTTAAGGAAGAAAACCCGCGGCTGATGATCGGTATCTGCGGCTGCATGGCCCAGCAGGAGCATATTGTGGAAAAGCTGCGCCAGAGCTACCCGTATGTCGATCTGGTGTTCGGCGTGGACGGCATCGACCGTCTGCCCGCCATGCTGGCGGAGCGCATCCGCAAGGGCAAGCGCTATCTGGAAAAGCCCTCCGAACGCAACGCCGTGGTCGAGGAGATGCCCATCCGCCGCGATTCCGGTTTCCGCGCGTGGCTGCCCATCATGTACGGGTGCGACAACTTCTGCACCTACTGCATCGTGCCGTATGTCCGCGGGCGGGAGCGCAGCCGTGAGCCCGCCGCCATTCTGGCGGAGTTCAGGCAGCTGGTGGCGCAGGGCTACAAGGAGATCACCCTGCTGGGCCAGAATGTCAACAGCTACGGCAAAGGGCTGGAAAACCCCATCGACTTTGCCGATCTTTTGAACCTGCTGTGCGAGGTCCCCGGTGATTACCAGATCCGCTTTATGACAAGCCACCCGAAGGACGCCAGCCGCAAGCTGATCGATACGATCGCCGCGCAGGAGCATCTGTGCAAGCACATTCATCTGCCGGTGCAGTCCGGCTCTGACCGGCTGCTCAAGGAGATGAACCGCCATTATGATGTTGCGCAGTACATGGATCTTATCCACTACGCGAAGGAGAAGATCCCCGGCGTAACCTTCTCCAGCGACATTATTGTCGGCTTCCCCGGTGAGACCGAGGAAGATTTTGAGGCCACGCTGGAGCTTATCCGCAAGGTGGGCTACATGCAGCTGTTCACCTTTATCTACTCCAAGCGCACCGGCACCCCGGCGGCCAAGCTGCCGGATCCCACGACCCACGCCGAGAAGGCTGCCCGTATGGACCGCCTGCTGAAAACGCAGGAGGAGTTCGCCTTTGCGGCCACCGCCGCCATGGCAGGGCAGACCGTCCGTGTGCTGGTGGAGGCCGCCGGCCGCAACGAGGGGACCGTCAACGGCCGCCTCGACAATAACCTTGTTGTGGAGTTCACAGCCCCCGAGGCGCTCATTGGCCAGTGGGCCATGGTGCGCATCACAGGCTCTCGCGCCGCCCTGCTGGTCGGCGAGCTTGCCGAGTAAACCGGCATCAAACCTACTATATATAATTAAGGAGAATATCTACCATGGATTGCATTGATCTTTTTAAGAAAGCCGCCGCCGCCCTGCAGACCGACCCCCGCTATCTGGAGCTGGACGCTGCCCGCCGTGAGAATGACGCTGACGAGGAGCTGCAGCAGATGATCGGCGAATTCAATCTCGCCCGTCTGGACCTGAACAATGAGAGTGCCAAGCCCGAGACCGATGCCGCCCGTGTGGCCGAGCTGAACGAGCGCGTCAACAGCCTGTACAGCCAGATCATGGCCAGTGAGGGCATGGTCCGCTACAATACGGCCAAGAAAGAGTGCGAGGAGATGGTCGGCCATATTGACGCCATCATCAACACGGCCATGAACGGCGGCGACCCGATGAGTGTCAAGGCACCCACCGGCGGCTGCACCGGCAGCTGCGCCAGCTGCGGCGGCTGCCACTAAAGCGTGAGGTGCGGGGCAGAGAGGCCGTAGGGGCGCATTCTATATGCGCCCGCAGCACTGTACGCAGCCGCATACCTTCCGGGCGGATATGGAATCCGCCCCTACAAGAACAACATACCAGCTAGAATCAACAGGAGTGTGAAACATGGCCGAGCAAGCAGTATCGCCCATGATGCAGCAGTATTTTGAAATCAAAAAACAGCATCCGAACGAGATCCTGTTTTACCGCGTCGGAGACTTCTATGAGATGTTCTATGATGACGCGCTGACAGCCTCGCGCGAATTGGAGCTGACACTGACCGGCAAAAACTGCGGCAAGGAGGAGCGCGCCCCCATGTGCGGCGTGCCGTTCCACTCCTATGAGACTTATATGGCGCGCCTGATCGCCAAGGGCTACAAGGTCGCCATCTGTGAGCAGATGGAGGATCCGGCGCTGGCGAAGGGGCTTGTCAAGCGGGACATCATCCGCGTTGTCACCCCCGGCACCGTCATCGAGAGCAGCATGCTCTCGGAGGATAAAAACAACTATCTGGCAAGCATTTACTGCCGCCGCACCCGTGGACGCTGGCGCGCGGGCGTCTGCTTTGCCGATATATCGACAGGTGAGGCCTACGCCACGGAGCTGAACGCCGAGAAGATCGGCGGCGCGATCATCACCGAGCTTTGCCGGTACATGCCCAGCGAGATCCTGATCTGCCCGCCGATGCTCGACTTCAAGGATGTGACGACCTACATCAAGCAGCACACCCACGCGCTGGTGGAGCTGCGCGAGGACGCCTGCTTCAAGGACGCTGTCATGGAGTCCACGATGGCGGACCAGTTCGGTACGGACTGGCGCGCGGCGCTGGGCTATGAGAAAGACGCCCTCGTGCCTTACGCCGTGGCCGCCTTGCTCAACTACCTGTACGAGACCCAGAAGCACGGCGTTGAGCGCATTAAGACCGTGCAGAACTATGCCGATGCCCAGTATATGCGGCTGTCCCCTGTGACCCGCGCCAATCTGGAGCTGACCGAGACGATGCGCGGCCGCGAAAAGCGCGGCACGCTGCTCTGGGTGCTGGATAAGACCGAAACCTCGATGGGCAAGCGGCTTCTGCGCTCCTGGATCGAGCAGCCGCTGGTGGATGCCGAGGCCATCAATGCGCGGCTTTGCGCCGTGCAGGCACTCTACACTGCCAACATGGCCCGCGCTGATTTAAAGGAGGCACTCGGCCATGTGTTCGACATTGAGCGCCTGACCACCCGCATCCTGTACGGTTCCGCCACCCCGCGCGAGGTCAAGGCACTGGGGGACACCTGCGCCATGCTGCCGCAGGTCAAGGCGCAGGCGGCCGCCTGCGGCGCGCCGCTGCTTGTGCAGCTGGCTGATCAGATCGATCTGCTGGAGGACGTGCTGCAAAACATCCGCACGGCCCTTGTCGATGATCCCCCTGCGAATATGAAGGACGGCGGCGCCATCCGCGCGGGCTTCAACAGCGAGGTCGATGAACTGCGCGACATCATGCACGGCGGCAAGGGATACCTCTCCAATCTCGAGGCCCGCTACCGCGAGGAGACCGGCATCCCCAAGCTGAAGATCGGCTTCAACAAGGTGTTCGGCTATTATATCGAAGTCAGCCGCTCTTACACCGATTCTGTGCCGGACAGCTTTACCCGCAAGCAGACCCTGACAACGGGGGAGCGCTACATCACACCGGAGCTCAAGGAGCTGGAGAATAAGATTCTGGGTGCGAACGAGCGGCTGCTGGTGCTGGAGCATCAGCTTTTTGCCGATCTGCTGTCGGCGATCTCGGCTGAGGTCATCCGCATCCAGCGCACGGCATCGGCTGTGGCGCAGCTGGATGTGCTGGCCGGCTTTGCTGAGGCTGCCCTGCAGAACAACTATGTCATGCCCACCGTTGATGAGAGCGGCGTCATGGAGATCAGGGAGGGCCGCCACCCCGTCATTGAGCAGATGCTCAAGGGCAGCCTGTTTGTGCCCAACGATACGCTGCTCGATGAGGAAGAAAACCGGATGCTGCTCATCACCGGCCCCAATATGGCCGGTAAATCCACCTACATGCGCCAGAATGCCCTCATCGCGCTGATGGCGCAGATCGGCAGCTTTGTGCCTGCTGCCAGCGCCCGCATCGGTGTTGTCGATGCCATTTTTACCCGCGTGGGTGCATCGGATGATCTGGCTGCCGGGCAGTCGACCTTTATGGTCGAGATGACCGAGGTGGCGGAGATCCTGAAAAATGCCACGAAGGAGAGCCTTGTCATTCTTGATGAGATCGGACGCGGCACTTCGACCTTTGACGGCATGAGCATCGCCCGCAGTGTGGTAGAATTTATCTGTGAGAACATCGGCTGCAAGACGCTGTTCGCTACCCATTATCATGAGCTGACCAGCATGGAGCAGGACATTCCCGGCGTAAAGAACTATAACATTGCCGTCAAAAAGCGGGGCGAGGACATCACCTTCCTGCGGCGCATCGTGGCAGGGCCTGCTGATGACAGCTACGGCATCGAGGTTGCAAAGCTGGCCGGTCTGCCCGGCAGCGTGACCCGGCGCGCCCATGCAGTGCTGCGCCAGCTGGAGGCCAGTGCCCCCGGCCACAGCAGCACGATGCAGCTGGATTTTGAGACGGTGGAGGCCTACAACAACCCGAGCGTTCCGAGCGAGGTCGTTGATAAGCTCCACAAGGTGGACATTGAGACGCTGACCCCGCTGGAGGCGCTGAACTTCCTGTATGAACTGAAAAATACCCTTGACAAAGACTAAAGGCAGGTGAAAGCAATGGCGGAAATCCGCGTATTGGACAAGCATACGGCAGAGCTGATCGCAGCGGGCGAGGTCGTGGAACGGCCGGCCTCTGTGGCAAAGGAGCTGCTGGAAAATGCCATTGATGCGGGCGCGACCCAGATCACGCTGTCCGCTGTCCGCGGCGGCATCCAACAGCTGCAGATTGTGGACAACGGCTCAGGCATTGAGGCGGAATATATCGACAAGGCGTTTATCCGCCATGCCACCAGCAAGATCGCCACGGCGGAGGATCTCGGGCATATCCACACACTGGGCTTCCGCGGCGAGGCACTGGCCTCGATCGCCAGCGTGGCCCGGGTCGAGGTGCTGACCAGAACCGAGGCCGATGAGTACGCCTGCTGCTACCGCATTGAGGGCGGCGAGCCGCTGGGCATCGAGCCGGGCGCGCGGCCGGTAGGCACGACCATCACGGTCAACGACCTGTTCTACAACACGCCCGCCCGGATGAAATTCCTCAAAAAGGACGCCAGCGAGGCGACCTTTGTGGCAGATACAGTGCTGCACACGGCGCTGTCCCACCCCGAGATCAGCTTCCGCTTCCTGCGGGACGGCAAGCAGCAGTATGTGACCCCCGGTGACGGGGATCTGCGCAGCGCTGTCTATGCCGTGCTGGGCCGTGAGTTTGCCCGCGACCTGCTGGCCGTGGACGGCGGGAGCGAATTGTACCATGTCACCGGTCTGGTCACGCCGCCGCGTGCCTGCCGCGCCAGCCGCGGGGCACAGCATTTCTTTGTGAACGGCCGCTATGTCAAGAACCGCACGATCATGGCCGCGCTGGAAAATGCCTACAAGGGCACGATGATGCAGGGTAAGTTCCCCGGTGCCGTCCTCATGCTGGAAATGCCGCCCGACATGGTGGACGTCAATGTTCACCCGGCCAAGACGGAGATCCGCTTTGCACGGGAGAGCGATGTCTTTGACGCCGTGTACCGCGCCGTGCGCGCCGCGCTTGCGACCCCCGGCAGCGGGGAGTGCCGCTTTGCGATGGGCCATACGGCCCCCGAGCCTGAGGGAAAAAAGCCTGCGGAGGCTCCGCAGCCGTCGGCACGGCCAACCGCTGCCCCGCAGAAGAAAGGCGGCTTCACCACGCTTTCTGCAGCGGAGTATCGCGCAATGGCCGGCCTGACGGCCCCCGTGCCCGTCAGAACTCTGCCGGATGTTCTGGAGGCACAGTCTCCGCGACCGGCCTATGAGGCCGGCCCTGCGCAGAAGCCGTTGCCACCTGCCGCGCCGGTGACGCCTGTGACCGCCGATACATCCATCCCCGTGCCGCAGCCGATGCCCTACACCGCCTTGACTGATGACACGGTGCTGGATGTGCTGCCCGACATGCCGGACGAAACGCATGCCGAAGCAGCAGCCATTCCAACGGTGGCCCCGGCACAGCCGTCCGAGCCTGACGATGCAGAAAACGCAGAAAACGAACCCCGCGCCCTGAGTGCCCTGCCGGATGCCGCTGTCCCTGAGCAGACAACACTGGCACCGCCGCCCCAAAGCGAGCCGCTGCGTCTTGTCGGCGAGGTGTTCAAGACCTACATCATTACGGAACGCGGCGGCGAGCTTTGCCTGATCGACAAGCACGCCGCGCACGAGCGCATTTTGTTTGAGCAGCTTGCCAGAGACTACGGCAATGTGCCGTCCCAGATGCTGCTTGTGCCGGTGCAGGTCAACCTGACCGCTGCAGAAAAGCAGGCTGTGCTGCAGAATCTCGATCTGCTGACCGATGCGGGCATTGAGGCCGAGGACTTTGGCGGCTCGACCGTGGTTGTCCGTGCCGTGCCCGCCGATGTGGCGGTGGACGATGTCGAGGATATGCTTGTGGAGCTGGCCGCAAAGCTGGCGGACGGCGGCCGCGATGCCCTGCGGGAAAAAACCGAGTGGGTGCTGCATTCCATCGCCTGCCGTGCCGCCATCAAGGCGGGGGACCGCACCAACGCTGCCGAGATGCTGGCGCTGGCCCAGCACATCATGGACGGAACGGTCCCGCCGTTCTGCCCCCATGGGCGGCCCTGTGTGCTGAAAATCACCCGGAAGGAGCTGGAAAAGCAGTTTGGCCGACTTGTCTGAACCCCGCGTTATCGCTGTCGGCGGGCCGACAGCCAGCGGCAAGACCGCACTGAGCGTGGCGCTGGCAAAGACCTTTGACGGCGAGATCATCAACGCCGATTCGATGCAGCTCTACAAAGGGCTGGACATAGGCACGGCAAAGCCGAGCCCGGAGGAGCAGCAGGGGATACCGCATCACCTGCTGGACTTCCTGCCGCCTGAAACAGCCTACAGTGTGGCGGATTTCACCGCTGCGGCAGACCCGCTGATCCGTGAGATATCGGGCCGCGGAAGGCTGCCCTTTGTGGTGGGCGGCACAGGGCTGTATATTACCAGCCTGCTGAACGGCATGAGCTTTGCCCCTGAAAAGACCGACCCCGCCATCCGTGCCCGGCTGCAGGCACAGGCCGATGCGGGAGACGGTGCGGCGCTGTATGCAAGGCTGCAGCAGATCGACCCCGATTATGCAGCGCTTGTCCACCCGAACAACCTGCCCCGGGTCATCCGGGCTCTTGAGCTGTATGAGTCCACCGGCCGCAGGATGAGTGCCGAGCGGGTGAATGCCCGCGCAGCCCGGCCGCCGTACCGTTCGCTGTGTCTATGCCTGACCTGCCGCGACCGCGCTGTGCTGTATGACCGCATCGGCCGGCGGGTCGATGCGATGATCGAAAACGGTGTGCTGGACGAGGCCCGCCGGGTGTATGAACACCGCGAGGCTTACCGCACAGCGGCACAGGCCATCGGCTACAAGGAGTTTTTTCCGTATTTTGCGGGGGAGCAGAGCCTTGCGGACTGCACCGAAAAGCTCAAGCAGGCCACCCGCAATTATGCCAAACGGCAGCTGACATGGTTCCGCCGCCAGAATGAGGCTGTCTGGCTGTATCTCGACGAAGAGGATGTCACCGCACGCGCCTGCGCGCTGGTGCGTGAATTTTTGCAACAGTAACCGAAAGGAGCGTGTACAGTGAGAGAACGGCAGGACCGCCCGGCGGCCAAGAAATTTTTTCAGGCTGTCGGCCTGCTGGCGCTGGCGCTTGTCTCGGTTTATATCATTGTGCAGTGCTTTGTCATCTTCCGCCAGTCCTACAAGACCGAGACGGCCATCCGATACACGATGGCCGAGAGCGTGCGCCTGAGCGGCGTTGTCGCTTTTGACTCGGTGGATGTGGCTGGCAGCGGCAATCTGGGGTATCTGGTGCAGGACGGTGAGCGCGTGACGAACGGCACCGTGGTCGCAGAGTGCTATACCAACGATGAGCAGGGCGTTCAGCGCGAACGGCTTGACCGGCTGGAGCGCACCATCACGCTGCTGACCAAGTCCCAGAACTCGACCGGCAGTGAGCTCTCTGTGCTGACCAACCAGACAAGGCAGTCCCTGTACAACCTGCTGGATAAGCTGGACACGGCCCAGTACAGCGGTATCTCCGAGGCAGAGGATGACTTTCTGCTGGCTCAGAACCGGCTGCAGATCAGCACCGGGCAGACAGCGGGCTTTTCCCAGACCATCGCGGCCCTGCAGGAGGAGTATGACAGCCTGAAAAGCCAGCTTGACACCCTGCAGACGATCACGGCGGCAACGAACGGCTATTTCAGCAGTACGGCGGCCTCGCCGATGATCCGGGCCGACCGGCAGGCGCTGGATGACGCTGACCCCGCCGCACTGCAGACCATGCTGCAGGAAGGCTTCCCGGCTGCTGACGCCGACCGCGCCGGGCAGATCACAACAGGCTTCAGCTGGAAATTCTACGCCGTCTGCGACCTCGATGCCGCCGCCCGCTTTGAAAATGTCGGCACAGTGAAGATCAGCGTGCCCGGCAAGCAGAACACCCCGCTTTCCGCCACAGTTGAGGAGGTGCAGATTGACAAGGACGGCGGCATTGCCAAAATCGTGCTGCAATGCCAGACCATCAACGCCGATATTCTGGGCTTCGGTCTGGAAACCGTGCAGATCGACCTCAAAACCTACGAGGGCATCCGCATCGACAAGCAGGCGCTCCATATCGTGGACGGTCAGCGCGGCGTCTATGTCAAGTACGGCAACCTGCAGCGCTTTCTGCGGATCACGACCCTGTATGAGAACGACAGCTATATCCTGATCCCCGATAACGGCAAGATCGGTACCGATAACGAGGTGCGGCTGTATGACGAGATCATCGTGCAGGGCACAAACCTGCAGGATGGCAAACTATTATAACGAAAATACGGGCTTTTGTATTGACAAGAGTACCAAAAAAGAAGATAATATTTAATGTATATCGCTGTAGCAGTGTGCTGACCGTGAACAGTGCATAGTTTTTAAAGGAGTTTTACGACCATGTCCATGTTTGACAGTTTGAAAAGTAAACTCGGTATCGATTCCGAAGCGGATTCCTATGTGGACGATACCGAAGACGAAATCTTCCCCGGCGGGCAGGGCGGCGCTGCGGCGCAGGGCTACACCCAGCAGGAGGTCAAGCAGCACAGCAATAAGGTCGTGAATATCAATGCAACGACCCAGCTGCAGGTCGTTCTGGTCAAGCCGGAACGCTTTGAGGATGCCTCCGCCATTGCGGATCAGCTCAACGCCAAGCATACGGTGGTGCTGAATCTCGAGTCCACCGGCAAGGAGATCTCCCGCCGCCTGATCGACTTTTTGTCCGGCGTGGCCTACGCCAACAACGGCCAGATCAAGCGTGTGGCGACCAGCACCTTCATCATCACGCCGTACAATGTCGATATTATGGGTGACCTGATCGGCGAACTGGAGAATAACGGTGTATTCTTCTGATACAGCCGACACAATTCCGGCAGTCCGCGGCTTTGTGCCGCCCCAGAACGATGATGAACGCCGCCTGATGCGCCGCGTTGAGGAGCTGTGCCGCGTCTGCGAAAGCCGTGGTATCCCGCGCTATACGGGCTTTCTCTCCGACCGGGAGCAGAGTCTGGCGCAGGCCGCCTGCAACAGGGCCGGGTGCAGCTGCATCCGCTTTTGGGGCGGGTTTGACGGCGCGGAGCGAAAAGTCCTCTGCATAGAGCCGCCCGAGGCATGGCAGGAGGAGCCGCTCGCGTATCTGCAGTTTACCGCCTGCGGCGATAAGCTGCCGACACACCGCGATTATCTCGGCTCGATCCTTGGTCTGGGGCTGGAGCGCGCCTGTGTGGGAGACCTTTTGGCAGACACGGAAAAACCCGATACCTTTTACGCCGTTGTTCTGGCAGATAAACAGGAATTTATCCGCACCGAGCTGACGAGCGCGGGACATTGCACCGTACACACCGAATGTACCGATGCGCTGCCTGCGCATCTTTTGGAAAACCGGGAGCGTGCCCTGCAGCAGGCCACTGTGCCGTCCCTGCGGGCCGATGCAGTGCTGGCCGTGATGCTGCATACCTCCCGCACCCGCGCGGCAGAATATATTGCTGCAGGCCGTGTGGAGATCAACCATCTGCCGCTGAAGGCTGCCCACGAGACCGCCTATGCCGAGGATATCTTCACGGTGCGGGGTGTGGGCCGCTTCAGGCTGGCGGCCATCGGCGGCAAAAGCCGCAAGGACCGCCTGTTTATATCCTTTTATCAATACTGAGCGCATGATCTGCCCGCGGAACGCCGCGGGCCGGGAATAACGGGGCGTAAAGCCCCGCATACAGGAGGAAAGTCATGATCTCATCTGAGGATGTCCGCCGCGTAACGTTTGAAAAAGCGTTTCAGGGCTATCGCCGCGACGATGTGGACGATTATCTCAAGCAGGTGGCCCAGAGCATGGATGAGCTGGCCGCCCAGAACGATGATCTCCAGAAAAAGCTGGTCGTGCTGGCCCAGCGCATCGACCAGTACCGTGCCGAGGAGGATACGCTGCGCACCACGATGATCAATGCCCAGCGTCTGGGTGAAAATGTCATCCGTGAGGCCAAGCAGAAGGCGGCCGAGATCATACGCACCGCCAACATCAAGGCTGAGGACCGCGAGCAGCGCTCCCGCGATGATGTCGAGCTGGCCAAGCAGGAGATCGTCACGCTGAAAAGCGAGGCTGACAGCTTCAAACGCTCGTTGATCGAGATGTACCGCAAGCATATCAACCTTATCAATAAGCTGCCTGATTACACCCCGCAGCCCGAGGATGCGCCGGCCCGCCCGGTTCAGCCTGCGGCCGAGCCTGTGCAGGCACCGGTTCAGACGGCAGCCCCGGTTGAGCAGCCTGTCATGGCGGCGGAGCCTGCTTATACACCGCCCGCCCCCCAGCCTGCGGCCGAGCCTGCCCCGGCCCCGGTGCAGGAGACGGCGTACTATGAGGAGCCTGCCTCGCAGCCTGCAGCCGAGCCGCTGCGCCCTGCGGCGGAAAAGGTGGATACAGTGGAGTTTGCCATCGCGCCCCACCCCGAGGAGCCGGAGGAACCGGCCCCGGTGCCCGAAATGGAAGCCCCGGCCATAGATGAGACGCGCTTTCAGGATGTCTCCGGCCTGTATGATGAGCCGGAGGCCAAGCCGGTGCGCCGTACCCGCAAGACGGGCACTGCGGCCAAACGCACCACCCGCAAAAAAGTAAGTGCCGAACCGCAGGAGGAGTTGAACTCCCCGGCGTTCGATAACTTTGAAGGCGTTGACTTTGACAGCTGACGCTGAAAGAATCCATAGAGGGCAGCCCCGCGCAATGTCGGCCCGGCGGGCGTTAAGCAGCGCTTCACCAGCGCTTGACAGCAGGCGGGATTGCCATCAATCCAAAAAATAGAGGAGAGTAGGAAACCTTGGCGCAGAACTACAACGACACGATCCATAAGATGCAGACCCCGTTTGAAATGCGGGCCGGTCTGCCGAAGAAAGAGCCCAAGATGCTCGAGGACTGGGAGAACAACCATGTCTATGAGCAGATGATCAAGAACAACGAGGGCAAGCCGCAGTACATCCTGCACGACGGCCCTCCGTATGCCAACGGCAACATCCACATGGGCACCGCGCTCAACAAGATCATCAAGGACATCATCATCCGCTATAAGAATATGACCGGCTTTGAGGCACCCTATGTGCCCGGCTACGATACCCACGGCCTGCCTATCGAGCTGAAGGCGCTGAGCTCTCTCGGCGATAAGAAGGCGGGTGTCTCCAAGCTTGAGCTGCGCAAGATCTGCAAGGAGTTCGCCACCGAGCATATCGATGTGATGAACTCTCAGTTCAAGCGTCTGGGCGTGCAGGGCGACTTTGAGAACCCCTACCTGACCCTGCGCCCCGAGTTTGAGGCCCGTCAGGTCGAGATCTTCGGCGAGATGGCCAAGAAGGGCTACATCTACAAGGGCATGAAGGCTGTCTACTGGTGCCCCGAGGATCGCACCGCACTGGCCGAGGCTGAGATCGAGTATGCTGAGGACGAGTGCGATTCCATCTATGTCCGCTTTAAGCTGACCGATGACCCCAACGGCGTGCTGGCCAAGCACAACATCCCGCTGGACAAGGCATGGATCGTCATCTGGACCACGACCACCTGGACCCTGCCCGCCAACGTGGCTACCTGCCTGAACCCCAACCTTGAGTACGCCTTCGTCAAGATCGGCGATGCTTACCACATCATGGCCGCCGGTCTGGTCGAGTCCACGATGAAGGGCTGCCATATCAACGAGTATGAGGTTCTGCCGGAGACTGTGCTCGGCAGCGAGCTGGAGCTGATGCAGTACCAGCATCCCTTCCTTGACCGCAAGGGCCTTGTCATTCTGGGCGACCATGTTACGCTGGAGGGCGGCACCGGCTGTGTCCATACCGCACCCGGCCATGGTGTCGAGGACTTTGAGGTCTGCGTCAACCATTACCCGCAGGTGCCTGTGGTTGTCCCTGTGGACGATGCCGGCCGCCTGACCGCCGAGGCAGGCGAGAAGTTCGCAGGCCTCAAGGTCTGGGATGCCAACAAGGTCATTCTGGAGCATATCAAGGAGAGCGGCCACTTGATGGGTGTACAGCACATCACCCACCAGTACCCGCATTGCTGGCGCTGCCATCATCCCATCATCTTCCGCGCGACCGAGCAGTGGTTCTGCTCCATCGACGCCTTCAAGGAGGATGTCTACAAGGCCATTGATAATGTGAAGTGGCAGCCCGCCTGGGGCCATGACCGCATGGCCGGCATGGTCCGCGACCGCAGCGACTGGTGCATCAGCCGCCAGCGCGTCTGGGGTGTGCCCATCCCGGTATTCTACTGCAAGAAGTGCGGCAAGTACCACATCACCGATGCCTCCATCAAGGCTGTCTCCGACCTGTTCCGCAAAGAGGGCAGCGATGCCTGGTACAAGTATGACGCCAATGACATCATGCCTAAGACCGAGGTCTGCGAGTGCGGCGCCGCCGACTGGGAGAAGGACCCCGACATCATGGATGTCTGGTTCGACTCTGGCTCCACTTGGAGCGCTGTCTGCCGTGAGCGTCCCGAGCTGCGCTGGCCCGTGGATATGTATATGGAGGGCGCCGACCAGTTCCGCGGTTGGTTCCAGTCCAGCCTGCTGACCTGCGTTGCCACTCAGGGCATTGCCCCCTACAAGGAGGTTCTGTGCCACGGCTGGGTCGTGGATGAGAAGGGCAAGCAGATGCACAAATCCGCCGGCAACGGCGTGGAGCCCAGTGAGATCATCCGTGACTACGGTGCCGACATCATCCGTCTGTGGGTTGCCTCCAGCGATTACACCGTTGATGTCCGCGCCGGCAAGGAGATCTTCCGCCAGCTGTCCGAGGCCTACCGCAAGATGCGCAATACCGCCCGCTTCATGCTGGGCAACATCAACGACTTTGATCCTGCCAAGGATATGGTTGCCGATGACCAGCTGTTTGAGATCGACCGCTGGGCGCTGGAGGCCTGCAATAAGCTGACCGCCAACCTGCGCGATGCCTATGACCACTATGATTTCAGCCGCGCCTACCACGCACTGTACAACTTCTGTGTCATTGATATGTCCAACTTCTACATGGATGTCATCAAGGACCGCCTGTACTGCGCGGATGACCATGCGCGCCGCTGCGCACAGACTGCACTGTACCGCATTCTGGTGGACTTCACGAAGCTGCTGGCGCCCATCCTCTGCTTTACCAGTCAGGAGATCTGGAGCTATGTGCCGAAGCTGCCCGGTATGAAGGACTATGTGGTCTTTGAGCAGATGCCCGAGGCCAAGCCCGCTGCCGACGATGCCTTCACCGCCAAGTGGGATCGCATCATGGCGATCCGCGATGATGTGAAGAAGGTTCTGGAGCAGGCCCGTGCCGATAAGGTTATCGGCTCTGCACTGGAGGCCGGTCTGACGCTGTACTGCAGCAAGGAGGTCTACGACTTCCTGAATGCCATCCCGATGGATGAGCTGGCCGACCTGTTCATCGTCTCCCATGTCGAGTTGGTCGAGGGTGAAGGCGGTGTCAAGGGTCTGGTTGAGGGTCTCGGCGTCAGCGCCGCCCACGCCGTTGGCAACAAGTGCCTGCGCTGCTGGAAGTATGACACCTCCGTTGGGGAGGATGGTCTCTGCCCGCGCTGCGCTAAGGTTCTGAAGCTGTAAATTTACTCTGCCGTCAGCGGTGCTTATACGCGTAAGCACCGCTGATTTTTTCGGATAAGGTGTTGTATGATTTCTGGTTTGTTTTCTCTGCTGGGGGCGGCCGTTCTGGTCGTGATCGACCAGCTTATCAAGCATTGGGCCACGGCGGCGCTGCTGCCGGTGGGCAATATGGATGTGCTGCCCGGCATTGTCGAGCTGCGCTACTGCCTGAATGACGGTATGGCATTCTCGATGCTGGCCGGTAAGCAGACGCTGCTCATCGGCATGACCTCGGTCATGCTGGTGGTGGTGGCCGCCATGCTGTTTACCCGCAAAATGTCTGTGTGGGAGCGCATCTCTTGGACGCTGATTCTCGGCGGCGGTGTGGGCAACCTCATCGACCGGGTACTCAACGGCGTGGTGGTGGACTACATCAATGTGCTGTTCATGCACTTTGCTATCTTCAATTTTGCGGATATCTGCGTCTGTGTGGGTGTCGCCCTGCTGATGCTGGTCGTGCTGCTGGACTCCTTCAAGAAGGAGGAGACCGCAAAGCAAAAGGCGGATGACGATGGAGCTGCTTGAGCTTGCCGCCGTTCCCGGCGACAGCGGCCGGCTGGATGCGTGGCTGGCCGCGCAGTGCCCGACACTCTCCCGCAGTGCGCTGCAGGGGCTGATCGAGCAGGGGCTTGTCACCCGGGACGGCGCGCCTGTCAACAAAAAAGAGAAGGTGGCCCCCGGGGCTGTCTACCGTGTGGCGTTGCCCGACCCGCAGCCCATCGAGGCGCAGCCCCAGAATATTCCGCTCGATATTGTGTACGAGGATGATGACCTGCTGGTGGTCAACAAGCCGAAGGGCATGGTGGTTCACCCGGCCCCCGGCAACCCGGACGGCACTCTCGTCAATGCACTGCTTTACCACTGTGCCGGGCAGCTGTCCGGCATCGGCGGCGCGATCCGCCCCGGTATCGTACACCGCATCGATAAGGATACCAGCGGTCTGCTGGTGGTAGCCAAAAACGATGCGGCGCATCAGGCGCTCAGCGCCCAGATGAGCGTACACAGCATCCACCGTGTTTACCATGCGGTGGTCTACGGCAACCTCAGGGAGGACGAGGGCTTTGTGGAGCGGTGGATCGGTCGTGATCCGCATGACCGCAAAAAGATGGCCGTGCTGGCAGAAAACGCTGCCGGGGCGCGGTATGCCTATACAGGCTGGCGTGTGCAGGAGCGGTACGGCAACTTTACCTACATAGCCTGCAAGCTAAAGACAGGGCGCACCCACCAGATCCGGGTACATATGGCATCCACAGGGCACCCGCTGGCGGGGGATGTTGTCTACGGCCCGAAAAACTGCATCAAATCGCTGAACGGCCAATGCCTGCACGCTAAGGAGCTGGGCTTTGTACACCCGAAAACAGGGGAGTGGATGCAGTTTGATTCCCCGCTGCCGCCCTATTTTACTGATTTTCTGACACGGTTAAGAAAGGAACATCGCGCATGAAACCACCCCTCGGCGATACCCTTGTGATCTGTGACATGGATAATACGCTGCTGACGGCCAAGGAGGGGATCCCTGCCTGCAACCGTGCTGTCATCCGGCTGTACACCAGCCTGGGCGGACTGTTTACGGTGGCTACCGGCCGCCCGCCGGAGTCGATCCGTGCAGCGCTGGGGGATATCCGCCTGTCCCTGCCGGCAATCTCCTGCAATGGGGCACTGCTGTATGATTTCTCCACCGAGTCAGTGCTGCATCGCGCAACCCTGAACCGTGAACAGGCCACCACCGCCATTCTGGACATTCTGAACAAATTTCCCCGCATGGGGGTTGAGGTCATGGCCGGAAACGGCGAGATGTATGTCATCCATGCCAACGAAGTCACCCACGCCCATCAGGTGGACGAGCATCTGGGCAGCATCGCCTGCCCGGTCGAGTCGGTGCCCGATGGCTGGATCAAGGTCGTGTTTGCCTCCGACCCGGAGAGCATCCGCAAGCTGGGGCAGTACGCCAAGACGAAATACTACGGTCGGGATAACTATTTCCTTGCCACCAACAGCATCTATCTTGAGATCATGCCCAGCGGCGTAAGCAAGGCCAGCGGTCTGCACGACCTCTGCGCACTGATGAGCAAGTCCATGAAGAACACCGTCTTTATCGGTGACTACTATAACGATCTTGAGCTGATGCGGGAGGCTGGCTACGCGGTTGCGGTGGCCAATGCCCCGGCAGAGGTCAAGGCAGCCGCCGACCATGTAACGACCTGCACCTGCGCAGAGGGCGCGGTGGGTGAATATCTGTACAGCCTGATCGGCAAAACCGAGGGCTGACCAAAGAGGGTTTGACGATGAAAGTCAGCGAACTGATGGACCCTAAGGGCGTTCTGCTCCATGCAAAGATCGACAACTCTGCCGATGCATTGGGTATTCTGGTGGAGCTGCAGGAGGGCATCGGCGTTATTACCAACGGCAATGCCTATTATAATGCCGTCAGCTACCGGGAGACCTTCGGCGGTACAACAGCCATCGGCGGCGGCATCGCGCTGCCGCATGCCGGCAACGCCGGTGTGTCGGCGCCGGGCATATCGGCCCTGCTTTTGCGCCACGGTGTGGATTGGGGTGCCCCGGACGGGGAACCGGTAGACCTTGTGTTTATGATCGCCGTTCCGCCGCGCTGCGAAAGCCTGCACCTACAGATATTGGCACGGCTGGTGAATTTGCTCAGCCGTAGTGATCTGGTTGAGGCGCTGCACAATGCAAGCACCCCCCAGCGCTTTGTCGAGCTGATCGCCAGGGCGGAAAACGCCTGCTTTGCAGACTGAAATCTGATTTGCCCCAGCTTGTGTATAAGCTGGGGCGTTTTGTTTACAGCCGCCCGCCGTACCTGCCGCAAACGGCGCGGGCGCATATAGAATGCGCCTCTACAAGATGTTCGTTAATTTGACCAAAAAATACTTTAAATCGGACAGAGTATTATACGAATTTACACTTGCTTTAAAGCCCTAAAGCGTGCTATACTTTAAAGCACTAAACCGGCTGCGCTTGAGGGACCTGCCTGATGGCAGGTGTACACCTGAAGAAAAAAGGTGCGCAGCGGGTACTATTGGAGGAATTTACATGAAAAAAGCAGTTTCCCTTATGATGGCCGCCGCCATGACCATGGGTCTGGCCGCCTGCGGTGCTACCGCGTCCACCGACACCGCCGCATCCGCCGCTGATGCCGCTTCCACCACCGAAGCCGCTGAGAGCACCGCAGACAGCACTGCTGCCGCCGACGGCAAGGTCTACAATGTCGGCATTTGCCAGCTGGTTCAGCACGAAGCGCTGGACGCTGCGACCCAGGGCTTCAAGGACGCTTTGGTCGAGAAGCTGGGCGAGGGCAAGGTGAAGTTTGATGAGCAGAACGCCTCCGGTGATTCTGCCAACTGCGCCACCATTGTGAACGGCTTCGTTTCCTCCAATGTGGATCTGATTCTGGCCAATGCGACCGCCCCGCTGCAGGCGGCTGCACAGGCAACTGCCGATATTCCCGTTTTGGGCACCTCGGTCACGGACTATGCGACCGCGCTGGACATCAGCGACTGGACCGGCACGGTAGGCGGCAATATCTCCGGTACCTCCGATCTGGCCCCGCTGGATCAGCAGGCGGCCATGATTCAGGAGCTTTTCCCGGACGCCAAGACAGTCGGCCTGCTCTACTGCAGCGCCGAGCCGAACTCGGTTTACCAGTGCGATGTCATTGAGGGCTATCTGACGCAGGAGGGCTACACCGTTGCCCGCTACGCCTTCACCGACACGAACGATGTTACTTCGGTGGCACAGACGGCTGCCGACAACTCCGATGTCATCTACATCCCCACCGACAACACCGCTGCCTCCAACACCGAGGCAATCGCCAATGTGGTTCTGCCGGCCAAGGTTCCCGTTGTGGCTGGCGAGGAGGGCATCTGCAACGGCTGCGGCGTTGCCACGCTGTCCATCAGCTACTATGATCTGGGCCATGCCACCGGTGAGATGGCCGCCAAGATTCTGGCCGAGGGTGGCGATATTTCTACCATGCCTGTAGAGTACGCACCCAATGTTACCAAGAAATACAACGCCGCCAACTGCGAGGCACTGGGCATCACCCCGCCGGACGGCTATGAGGCCATTGGCTGATAGAACAGCAGCCGCTTAACCACCATCATAACAGCGAGGAAGGGGAGATAAACTCTCTTTCCCCGCTGTTTTGGTGCTTATAAAAATTCTGGAGGATGTTTTTATGGATTTTCTGACCTCCCTGTTGAACTCAATGCCCGGTGCTGCGGCACAGGGGCTGATCTGGGGCATTATGGCCATCGGTGTTTATCTTACCTACCGCATTCTGGATGTGGCGGACCTGACCGTTGACGGCTCCCTCGGCACCGGCGGCGCGGTCTGCGTTGTGCTGGTGCTGAACGGCGTGCCGGTGGGGGCTGCCCTTGTGGCCGCCACACTGGCCGGTATGCTGGCGGGCCTTGTCACGGGTCTGTTCCACACGGCCTGCGGTATCCCTGCAATTCTGGCCGGTATCCTTACCCAGCTGGCGCTCTATTCGGTCAACCTGCGCATCATGGGTACAGGCACGGGCGGCGGCAAGGCGAACCTGCCCATCAGCGTGGACAAGTACGGTCTGCTGGTTTCGGCCCGGTATGTCCGTGCGCTGGCGCTCAACAATCCTATTATCGTGCTGCTTATCTTCTGCGCGATCCTCATCGGCGTGCTGTACTGGTTCTTCGGCACAGAGCTTGGCTGCGCACTGCGCGCAACCGGTGCCAACCAGCACATGGCCCGTGCGCAGGGCATCAACACCAATGTGGCCATCGTTCTGGGTCTGATGATCTCCAACGGCCTTGTGGCGCTGGCGGGCGGCCTGCTGGCGCAGTATCAGGGCTTCTCTGACATCAACATGGGCCGCGGTGCCATCGTCATCGGTCTGGCAGCGGTCATCATCGGTGAGGTTGTGTTCGGCAAGATCTTCCGCAACTTTGCACTGAAGCTGACGGCCTCCGTCATCGGTGCCATCATCTACTACATCGTCATGAACTTTGTGCTGCGCATGGGCCTGTCCACCGACGACCTGAAGCTGTTGACGGCGCTTGTTGTGGCGGTGTTCCTGACCATCCCGTATTGGAAGGGCAAATACTTTACCAAGGTACCCGTGAAAAAGGGAGGCAAGGACAATGCTTGAGATCAAAAATGTTTATAAGACCTTCAATGCGGGCACCGTCAACGAGAAGGTGGCCCTCAAGGGGCTGGATCTGACGCTGGAGGACGGCGACTTTGTGACGGTCATCGGCGGCAACGGCGCAGGCAAGTCCACGATGCTGAACGCCGTGGCCGGTGTCTGGCCGGTGGATATGGGCAAGATCCTTATTGACGGGCAGGATGTGACACGCCTTTCGGAGCATCAGCGCGCCAAATACATCGGCCGTGTGTTTCAGGACCCGATGATGGGCACGGCGGCTACCATGCAGATCGATGAGAATCTCGCGCTGGCGGCCCGCCGCGGCCTGCCCCGCACGCTGAAGATCGGCATCACGAAGAAGGAGCATGACACCTACTATGAGCTGCTCAAGACGCTCGATCTGGGGCTGGAGGAGCGGATGACCAGCAAGGTGGGTCTGCTGTCCGGCGGCCAGCGTCAGGCGGTCACCCTGCTGATGGCAACGCTGAAAAAGCCCAAGCTGCTGCTGCTCGATGAGCACACGGCCGCACTGGACCCCAAGACGGCCGCCAAGGTGCTGACTCTCTCGGAGAAAATCGTTGAGGAAAACCACCTCACAACGCTGATGATCACCCATAACATGAAGGATGCCATCAAGTACGGCAACCGCCTGATCATGATGTATGAGGGACACATCATCTACGATGTGCGCGGTGAGGAAAAGAAAAATCTGCAGGTCAGCGATCTGCTCAAGCGGTTTGAGCAGGTGAGCGACGGCGAGTTTGCAAACGACCGTATGCTGCTTTCTTAAGGCGGCGCTGTACGGCCCCCCGCCGGGGCGGCGGTTGAGATTGCGCAATATTGTCCTGTTGTTTTAGCCCGGGTGCCATCCCGGGCTTTTTGTGTACAGGCACTGCTGCATAGGTGTGGCTGCTGCGGCAGGAAAAATAGTACGGTAATGGCTGTAATAAAATTGTAATCCGTGACAATTTTTTGAAAAGCATGTTCAAAACGCCGTAAATATGGTATAATCTTTAACATGTATACTAGGTGGGATATGGCCTTTCGGCCTCCCGTTTTCAATAAGGCAGTACCGTATAATCCCTGTGCCGCTGCAGTGGGCGGTGCTGCCATACATAAGGAGGATACCATTTCCTATGAGCCGCGAACCGTATGAAGGAAAGAAGGGCTTCAGCCCTGCACAGCGCAAGGCCTGTGTTGTGCTGGCGTTCTGTGCGCTGGCAATCGTTTTGAGTATTCTGGCAGCGTGGGTGCTGCCTGCCAAGCTGGGGCTTTTCGCCGGTGGTGCAGGCGCCTATGATAAGGATGCCTATCCGCTGGACACATCGCTGGAGGCTGTGCTGCCGCAGGCCGCTGCAGACGATGCCTACATCACAGCCAGCGTCTTTGCCGGTGACCAGTACGCCGTCACCCTGCAGAAGGACGGCCGCATCACGCTGAATCAGTTTGTCGGGCAGGAGGGACTCAAGACCTCCAAGGCACTCTCGACCTCCTGCGTCAACTTTGCATCGGATTCCAGCAATTATACGATCCCGCAGGCGATTCCCAAGATGAAGGCCCGCCGCGTTTTTGTGCAGCTTGGCGCCAACGATGTCGATGGCTCGGTCAGCGTGGATTCCTTTATTGCAGACTACAAACAGTTCCTGCAGAGCATCCGCTCTGCCTATTCTTACTGCGACATCATCGCGGTGGGTATCCCGCCCGTCACGGAGGACAGCACCAACGCTGCCGCGACCCAGACGATCATCGACCAGTTCAATCAGGCTATCGCCGTGGCCTGCAATGATCTGGGCTGCAAGTATCTGAACAGCGCCGAGGTGCTAAAAAACAGCCGCGGCTATGCCGAGAGCAGCTACTTTGAGGCTAACGGCTACAGTGCCTCCGGTGCGCGCGCCCTGCTGGAATACGCGAAGTCCCACGCCTACAATACGATGGACAGCCGGCCGGATACCAGCGACATTCCGCAGCGCGCCTCCCAGTCCAGCGGCTCCGGCAGTACGCCGCTGCCCACCGCAACGCCGACAAAGTTCACCGCCAGCTATGAGGTTGAGGACAGCGGTAAGGGCACCCTGACCGGCAACGGCCAGACCGGTGTATCGAGTGTTGAAATTCAGGCGGAGAGCGGCACCAGCGTCAATGTTACGGCGGTGGCTGCAGACGGCTTCGTCTTTTATAAGTGGAGCGACGGCGTTACGACCGCCACCCGCTACGACAACATCACCAAGGATATCTCCGTCAAGGCTATGTTCAACGATGCCCGCGTGGAGCTGACGCTTGACAAGGGCGATACGGCCATGAAGAAGGGCGAGAGCCTGACCGTGAACGCAACGGTCAAGCTTGGCAGCAAGGCGTATGACGCCACGAATGTGCAGTGGTCCATCAACGATGAGATGGAGAAGAACGGCAGCAGCCTGACCTTTACCCCCGATGCCGCCGGTACCTATGTCATCAAGGCCGGCATCGAGATCAACGGCACCTTCTCGACCGCACAACTGACGGTCACGGTGGCGCAGGATGATCCCACCACGATTTCCATTGCCTATAATACGAATCAAATCACAACGGGAGCCTCGGTGAATTTGACTGCCAATGTTCAGAATGGCAGCGGTGATACGACTTGGAGCTGTGACGGCACTGGTTGGAGCGCTACAGGCGGTGCGGCAACCTTCACTGCAGCATCGGCCGGGCAATACACGATCCGCGCCAAGAACAATGGCGTTGAGGCCACCGTCACCATCACAGTGAACAATCCTGCGCCCGTAACTACGCCGGAGCCTGCGCCTACCCCGGCTGCACCCTCGCAGTCTGAAACCACTACCGACTAACCCCCACAGAGGTAAGAATATGGCAATTTACACTTGTGTCCTGCTGGACATCGACAATACGCTTCTTGACTTTGATGCTGCAGAGCGTCAGGCTCTGACCGACATGCTGGCAGAGTATGAGCTGCCCCACGATGAGCACGCCTGCGCCGTTTACCATCAGGTAAACCGGGAGCTGTGGGACGCACTGGCCAAGGGGCAAATGAACAAGCAAAAGCTGTTTCAGGTGCGGTTCGGCCGCTTTATGCAGGCTATGCAGCTGCCGGATAACGGCAAGGGCAAGGCCATGAACGACCGCTATGAGGAGCTGCTCTCCACCCACGCCGACCTGCTGCCCGGCGCGCTGACTGCGCTTGAGGAACTGAGCGAGGTGGCAACGCTTGCCATCGTCTCCAACGGTGCTGCTGCTGTGCAGGAGCACCGCATTGCGGCCTCCGGCATCGACCGCTATATGGACGGCATCTATATCTCTGAGAAAATCGGCGCAGCCAAGCCCAGTGCCAAGCTGTTTGAGCATGCCCTGCGTGATCTGGGCATCACGAACCGCAGCCGTGTGCTGATGGTGGGGGACGACCTGCTTGCCGACATCAAGGGCGGCATCAACGCCGGGGTGGACACCTGCTGGTACAACCCCCAGAATGTCGAGAACAAGACCGACATCGCGCCGAAATTCACAGTTGGTTCCTATGAGGAGCTGTACCGCATTGTGATGGAGCCGGAAGAACTGGAAAATCTGGGCGTGCGCAACCGCCGCCACAGCAACGAAGCCCTGCTGTAAGCAACCACAGGGCATACTGCCGCTGCCCGTATATAAGGCGGCGGCATCATTTTGGAATTAAGGATGTACCGCTATGTTGTTGGAACTTCAAAATTTAGGCAAGAGCTTCGGCGAACACGAGGTACTGCATGATGTGACAGCCGGGGTGGAGCGCGGCGACCGCATCGGCATTATCGGCGCCAACGGCACCGGCAAGACAACGCTCCTGCGCATACTGTGCGGCGAGAGCCTGCCCGATGCGGGGGACGCGGCGTTCGGCACCGGCGTGACCACCGGCTATCTGGAGCAGAATGCCAGACTGGACCCCACGCTTGATGTCTATGCCACGATGAAGCTGGTGTTCACCCCGGCGCTGGATGCCATGCAGCAGATGGAAGGTCTGCAGAAGCAGCTGGCTGCCGATCCCCACAATGCAGAGCTGACCGATAAGATCGCGCACTGCACCGCTGTGGTGGATGCGATGGATGCCTACAATATGGATACCCAGATCAAAAAGGTGCTGAACGGCATGGGGTTCCCGGCCGACACATGGACAAAGGCGGCCGGGGTACTCTCCGGCGGCGAGCAGACCCGCCTGCGTCTGGCCCGTCTGCTGCTGGAGCGGCCCGACCTGCTGATTTTGGACGAGCCTACGAACCATCTCGATCTGGAAACAATGGAATGGCTGGAAAATTACCTGAAGGCCTACCGCGGCGCGGTGCTGGTCGTCAGCCATGACCGCTATTTTCTGGATGCCGTCTGCACCCGCATCTGGGAGCTGCGCGGCAAGAGCATCAAGACCTACCGCGGCAACTACTCAGCCTATCTGCCCCAGCGAGAGGCTGCCGATGAGCGCCAGCAAAAGCTGCACGATGCCGCCGTGGAGAAGGCAGCCAAGCTGCAGGATTATGTGGACCGCAATCTCGTGCGCGCCTCCACCACCAAAATGGCGCAGAGCCGCCGCAGGCAGCTTGAAAAGCTGGAGATCGTGGAGGCACCCACCGCAGAGGCGTGGGAGCTGAACTTCCGCTTTGAGTATGACATTGAGCCGTATGATGAGCTGGTCATCATGAAAAACCTGAGCATTCACATCGGGGAGCGCACCCTCATTGATGCGCTGGACTATGTGGTCCACCGCGGTGATAAGCTTGTCATTGCCGGCCCCAACGGCGCTGGCAAGTCAACGCTTTTGCAGGTGCTGGACGGCAAGCGCCGCCCCTCCGGCGGCATGGTGCGGCTGGGCAGCGGCGCCAAGCCGGGCATCTTCACCCAGCAGCAGGCGCGCCGCGCAGGCCGCGTCATGGATGCCATCTGGAACCAGTACCCCCGCTTTACGGAACTGGAGGTGCGCAGCCATCTGGCGCGGTTTGGCTACCGCGGCGAGGAGGTATTCAAGGACTGTGCCTCTCTCTCCGGCGGCGAGCTGGCCCGCCTGCGCTTTGCCGAGCTGGCGCTTGAGCGGCCGAACCTGATGTTCCTCGATGAGCCTACGAACCATCTGGACATCTATATGCGGGAGAGCCTGACTCAGGCGCTGGCGGCCTACACGGGCACGCTGCTGCTGGTCACCCATGACCGCTACCTTATGCAGACGCTGGACTGCCCGATCATGTACCTTGAAAACGGCAGCGCGACATTTTATCAGAACTTTGCCGCACTGCAGAACCGCGAGGCCGGCAGAGGGGCCAAGGTACAGGAAACGCAGCAGAAGGCGGAGGACAGTGCCAAAAAGCAGGGCTACGGCAAGGAGCAGCGCAAGCGCCGCGCCGAGGTGCGCGCCCGCTTGAAAAAGGTCGAGACCGAGATCGAGGAGCTGGGAGCGCACATTGTAGAGCTGGAAAACGAGATCAACGACCCTGAGGTGCTGCGCGATCATCTGCTGCTGCGCGATAAATGCGATGAGTTAGACGATACAAGGTTCCATCAACAGGAGCTGTATGAGGAATGGGAAAAGCTGGCGGAGGAGCAGGAACGCTTCGAAAACGAGGGGGAATAGGCTTTTACCGTTCTGTAACTTGTATTCCGGCGAAAAAGCGCTATACTATAGGTTTAGCAAGAATAGTCGGAACAGTGTAGGAAAAGTATATAAGGCGGGTTGAACACATTGCAGACCACCATTATCGTAGCAACGCATAAACCGTACTGGGTGCCGGAGGATCCGATGTATCTTCCGGTACAGATGGGCCATGCCATCCACCCGGCCATCGGCTATATCGGCGATGATACCGGCGAAAATATCTCGGAGCGCAACGCAAATTTCTGTGAGCTGACGGGCCTGTACTGGGCAGCGCACAACATTGATTCCGACTATATCGGTATCGTGCATTACCGCCGCTATTTTGCCAGTCGGAAAAAGAGCCGCTTTGCGCCCAAGAAGGACCGCGTCATCAGCCATGAGGAGCTTTGCTCCATTCTGGCCACCACCAATGTAGTGCTGCCGCGAGAGCGCCATTACTTCATTGAAACAAACTATACCCAGTATATCCACGCCCACCACAAGCGGGATCTCACGGCGACCCGCGCCATCATTGCGCGCAAATGCCCGGAGTATCTGCCCGCCTATGATATGTATATGTCCAAGACCCACGGCCACCACTTCAACATGTTCGTCATGAAAAAGGAGCTGCTGCAGCATTACTGCACATGGCTGTTCGACATCCTGTTTGATCTTGAGCGGGAGCTGGACATGACCGGCTACACGGTGAATGACCGCCGTGTGTTCGGCTTTGTGAGCGAGCGCCTGCTGGACGCCTGGCTCATTACCAACAACATCAGCTTTGAGGAACTGGATATCGTCTATATGGAGCATCAGAACTGGCTGCACAAGGGTACGGCCTTCCTCAAGCGCAAATTTTTCCCGAAAAAAGATGATTGATGCAAGAGATGTCACGGCGGTGGTCGTGACCTACAACCGCCTGCCGCTGCTGCGCCGGTGTCTGGCCGCTTTGCAGGCCCAAACTGCGCAGGGGCTGCGGGTGCTGGTGGTGGACAATGCCTCCGCCGATGGCACGGCGGAGTATCTGAAAACGCTCGCCATGCCGGGTCTTGTCTGCCGTATCCTCACAGAAAATCTCGGCGGTGCAGGTGGCTTTGCCTACGGCATGCAGGCTGCGGCGGAGCTGGGCTGCAAGGCAGTCTGGCTTATGGACGATGACACCCTCCCCGAGCCTCAGGCGTTGGAAGCACTGCTGACAGCTGATGCAGCCATGGACGGGGCATACGGCTGGTTGTCAAGCCGGGCTTTGGCCCCGGATGGCAGCGACCAGCCGATGAACCTGCAGCGCAAAACGATGTACCGCGACATAGACGGCTTTGACGGAAAAGAGATCCCGGCTGTGATGGCCAGCTTTGTGTCGCTGTTTTTGCGCATGGATACCGTGCGGCAGTTCGGTCTGCCCATCGCGGAGTTTTTTATCTGGTCGGATGACTGGGAATATACCCGCCGTATCTCGCGCTGCAAGCCCTGCCGTGTTATTCCGGCCAGCCGGGTCGTGCATGCCATGCAGAACCCGGGCATTGTGAACATTGCCCGGGATGTACCGGAGCGCTGGGCGCGCTACCGCTATTTTTACCGCAACGATGTCGTGCTGTACCGCCGCGAGGGGGCTGCAGGGTGGCTGTGGCTGCTGGCAAAGGACGCATGGCATACCGTGCAGGTGCTGCGCGACAGCCGGGGCCGCCGCGCCGAGCGCATCGGCATTATCTGGAAAGGCTTTGCTGCGGGGGTGAAATTCCGCCCGCAGACACCCTATCTGCCATGAATCTGACTGAATCGATCTGCCGCATGGCTGCCCGCGCCGATGCGGTGGCGTTTGATGTGTTTGATACCCTCATCAAGCGGGACACAGCAACCCCTACGGAGCTGTTCCGTATGCGGGGAGAGGCTTTCTATACAGCCCGCATCGAGGCCGAGCGCGAAGCGCGCGCAGCTAAGGGCGGGGAGGTGACGCTGGCGGAGATCTACGCCCGGCCCTGCCTTGCGGGCTATGACCCGGCACAGGAGTGTGCCGCCGAGCTGGCCGCCTGCGTGCCGTGCCGACCGGTGCTGGATGCAGTGCAGCAACTGCGCCGGCAGGGCAAAAAGCTCTACTATATTTCAGACATGTACCTGCCGCAGACGCAGATCGATGCGATGCTGCGCCGCTGCGGCTACCCCGCCTTTGACGGCGGTCTTGTGTCCAGCACCTATGGTGTGCAGAAGCGAAGCGGAAAGCTGTTCCGGCAGTTTCTGCATGAGACAGAGCTGGACGCAAGGCGGGTGCTATTTATCGGGGACAGCTGGCGGGCGGATGTGGCCGGTGCGGCGCTGGCCGGTATTCCGGCCTGGCATCTGCGGATGCCGCCGCAGCCTGCGGATGCCGTAGCAGCCTTTGTGGAAAACCGCCTGCCCGCGCTGCAGCCGGGCGGGCAGGCACTGGGCTTTTCAGTGCTGGGGCCGCTTGCCGTGGCATTTTGCAAATGGCTGCATGACCGGCGGGCCGCACGCCCGGCCGCAGGGCTTTATTTCCTCGCGCGGGATATGTATCTGATGCGGGAGGTCTACGGCCTGCTTTACCCCGAGGAAAAGACAGAGTATCTGCAGGTTTCCCGCCGCAGTCTGGCCCCGGCGTTTCTGGCGGCGGGTGAGTATGCGTGCGTGCTGGCGGCGCTGCCGCGCCAACGGCTGACCGGCGCGCAGCTTGCCGCGTACTGCGGCACTGTCTGCCCGGAAGGTGAGGCGGAAAGCGTTTTTGACCTCAAGGCGCCGGACACAAAAGCACTGTATGCGTTTTTGGCAAAGCTGCCGCGCCCCGAAACGGCCGATGCAGTCACGGGTTACCTGCAGAGCAGGCCGCTGCGGACGGGGGATATTCTTGTGGACATCGGCAGCGGCGGCACGACCCAGCTGCTGCTGGAAAAGCTGCTTGGGACGGAGCTGCATGGGATGCAGCTTTCGGCGGATGACCGGCTGCGCAGCCGGTTCAGCGCGGCGCGCACCGAGGTGTTTCTCTTTGATGGTGCCCCGGCACCGCGCATCTACTGGGCAGGGCAGCCCCTTTTGGAACGCCTGCTCTCGCAGGATGTCGGGGCGACCCTCAGCTACACGAAAACGCCTGCGGGCTTTCGCGTGAATACCGCCGCCCAACCGGCTGAGCCGTTAGTAGCCGAGCTGCAGCGCGGTGTGCTGTATTTTGCGCAAGAATGGCAGAAAAGCGTGCTGAACGGGCAGACAATAGAGCCGCAGCGCGCAATCACTCCGTTTTTGCGGTTGGTGGAAAGCCCTACTGCTTTACAGGCAAAGTTGCTCGGGGACTTGACTGTTGAGGACGGCGGCATCTACCCGCTGGCAGCACCCCGCAGTATGGGGTATTACCTGACCCACCCTGCAGCCGCCGGGCGCGACCTTGGCACGGCGCGGTGGAAGATCGGCTTTTTAAAGCGGCTGGCTCCGTTGCCGCTGCCCTACGGGAAAATCTATCAGAAGCTCAAAAAATAACTGCGAAGGGAGAGCGGTGTCATGGCAAAACTCAGTGTGATCGTCCCGGCGTACAACGCCGAGACGACGCTGCGCACCGCAGTCGAGTCGATCCTTTCGCAGCAGGTGCCGGGGCTGGAAATCATCATCGTCAACGATGGCTCCACGGATGCAACGGACAAAATATGCCATGCGCTGGCCAGCCAAAACCAGTGCATCCATGTCATAACCCAAAAAAACGCCGGGATCTGTGCGGCCCGCAACCGCGGGCTGGAGGCAGCGAGCGGAGAGTTTCTGACCTTCTGCGATGATGATGACCTGCTCTGGCAGGGGGCGCTCAAGCTGCTGCTGCAGACGGCGGAGGATACCCATGCGGACATCGTGCGCGGCGGCTATGAGCTGCTGCGCCAGCGCCCTGACGGGACAATGGTCCAGCAGCCGCATCCTGCCGGGCAGGCCTGCACAATCGAGCTTGGCAGCGGCGGCTACGGAGCCTTTTTGACAAACAGCGGCCCGCAGTTTGTCTGGAACGCCCTCTACCGCCGCACCGCGCTGCTGGGGCTGCGCTTCAATGAGCGATGCAGCTTCGGGCTGGAGGATTTCGTTTTCAATGCCGCCGCCTACCGGCGCATCAGCAAAGCAGTCTATATCCCGCAGGTGGTTTACCGCCATTTTGAGGGCACGCAAAGCACCTCCTGCGCGCGGTCAGCCCAGGCGCTGCTGGGGCGCATCCGGGCGCTGGAACCATGGATGGAGGCGGAATTTCACGCTGCCCAGCGCTGGTGTGACGCCGATGAGCTGCAGGCCGTCTGGAAGGATCGCCGCGCTCAGGCAGTCACATTTTTGATGCACCAGCTGCGGGACGCCCATGCCCCCGGCGCCATTCGCCGCCGCGCCTGGCAGACGCTGCGGCAGGTGCTGGGCCCGTATCCCGGCGGGATGGTTGACATTTTACACGATGCAGGGCACAATAAAAAACAGACCGTGGCACTGCTTTTATACCAGATGCGGCTGCAGAGACTGTATGATCTGCTGCCGGTCAGAGAGGAACAGCTATGAAAACGATTCTTGTTACCGGCGCGGCGGGGTATATCGGCCGTCATGTTGTAAAGAATGCCCTTGACCGCGGCTATCGTGTCATTGCGGCGGATTTCAACTTCAAGGGCGTGGATGAGCGTGCAGAATTCTGTGATGAACCGCTGTTCAGCGGGGATCCTGATCTGTACAGGAAGCTGGGCAGCCCGGACATCTGCATCCATCTGGCGTGGCGCGACGGCTTCCGCCACAATTCTGCTGCCCACATGAAGGATCTGTCCAGCCATGTGACCTTTCTCAACACGCTGGTGGAGGGCGGTCTGCAGGGGTTGAGCGTTATGGGCACGATGCACGAGGTCGGCTACTGGGAGGGTGCCATCAACGAAAGCACCCCCTGCAAGCCGCAGAGCCAGTACGGCATTGCGAAAAACGCCCTGCGCCAGAGCCTGATGCTCAGTCTTGCGGATTCCCCCTGCAGGCTGCACTGGCTGCGTGCGTACTATATCACGGGGGATGAGGCCCACGGCAGCTCGATCTTTGCCAAAATCACGCAGGCAGAGCAGGACGGCAAGGCAACCTTCCCGTTCACGAGCGGCAGCAATCTTTACGACTTTATTGATGTGGATGAGCTTGCCAACATGATCGTGGCTGCCAGCGTGCAGGACCGGATCAACGGCATCATCAATGTATGCACCGGCAAGCCCATGAGCCTGGCAGACCGTGTGGAAAAATTCCTGCGGGACAAAAACTATAAGATCAGGCTCGACTACGGCGCATTCCCGGACCGCCCCTACGACAGCCCGGGCACCTGGGGTGACCCGACAAAGATCAACCGGATTCTGGCCATGGATAAAAAGGAACAGCAATGAAACGATTAGGCATCTTTTTCTTCTACGAAAAAAACGGCGATGTGGATGATTTCATCACCTACTATCTCGCAGATCTGCATAAGAACCTGACCGAGCTGGTCGTTGTCTGCAACGGCAAGCTCAGCGCGCAGGGACGCGTCGCTTTTGAGCAGTTCACCGATACGATCATCGTGCGGGAAAACAAGGGGCTCGATGTATGGGCCTACAAGACGGCGCTTGACTTCTACGGCTGGAAGAAGCTGTCGGAATATGACGAGATCGTCATGACGAACTCGACCCTTATGGGCCCCGTGCGCCCGCTGCGGGAGATGTTCGAGGCCATGTGGGAAAATCAGGATCTGGATTTCTGGGGCCTTTCCGTACACCACGGCGCAAAGTCGAACCCCTTCAAGGGCAAGCATCTTTACAACTATCTGCCGGTGCATATCCAGTCCCATTTCATTGTCTATCGCAAGCGCTTTGTGCAGAATCCGGAGCTGCAGGCCTATTGGGATACGATGCCGATGATCGAAAGCTACACCGACTCGGTGCAGCGGTATGAGGCTGTGTTCACCAAGCAGTTCGGGGACAAGGGCTTTAAGTGGGATGTCTATGTCAAGACCGATGACCTGAAGGAGTTTACCGACTACCCGCTGCTGGTCTGCCCGACGCTGCTGCTGCGCGAAAAAAAATGCCCGCTTTTCAAGCGCCGCAGCTTTATGCATGAGCTGGAGGCCTACCTCAACGATACCGCGGGTGAGCCGGTGCAGGAGCTGTATGACTATCTGCGCGATGAGACGGACTACCCGCTGGAGCTGATCTGGAAGAATATGATCCGGACGATGCACCCCCACGACTTCACACGGAATCTGGCGCTGACCCGCATCATTGAACCGACCGTGCAGGATGCCACTGCGGCACAGAGCCTTTGCAAAAACCGCCGCATCGCGCTGGCCATGCATCTGTATTTTATGGATATGCTCGGCCAGAGCAGGGCCTTTGCCGCCAAATTCCCGCCACAGACCGATGTCTTTATCACAACGAGCAGCGCCGATAAAAAGCCGCAGATCGAGGCGGCCTTTGCCGGTCTGCCGGTACACAGCGTTACCGTGACTGTGGTGGAGAATCAGGGCCGTGATGTGGCAGCCTTCCTCTGTGATCTGGCCCCGCAGCTGCGGGAATATGACTATGCCTGTTTTATGCATGACAAAAAAGCCGTCCAGACAAAGCCCGGCAGCGTGGGCGCTGGCTTCGGCTATGTCTGCAATGAGAATGTCTGCAAAAATTCGGCGCATGTGCTGAATGTTCTGTGCGAGTTTGAGAAGGATCCTTACCTCGGCATCCTTTGCCCGCCGTACCCGACCCATGGACTGTATTTTATGAATATGTGCTCCGGCGGCTGGGGCCCGAACTTTGAAAATACAAAAAAGCTGATGAAGGATCTGGGGCTGGATGTGCCCATCTCGGGTGAAAAATCGCCCATTGCGCCCTACGGCAGTGTGTTCTGGTTCCGTCCGCGTGCGCTCGCACCGCTGTTTGACCACGGCTGGAAGCATACGGACTTCCCGCCGGAGCCGCTGCCGCAGGACGGTACGATCAGCCATGCCATCGAGCGCATCTACCCGTTTGTGGCTCAGAGCGCAGGCTACTACCCGGCCGTTGTCATGAGCAAAAGCTACGCCGTCACCCACAACGATACGATGCAGGCCTACGCATCCGCTATAATCCGCCCGCTGGCCCGCGTCTTTGACTGTACGACCTTCTATGGGGCGTCCAGCTCGGCGGTGGGGTTTGCCTACAAACGCCACCATCTGTTCAGCCACTACGGCCCGTATTCTGACAGCAAGCGCCGCCATGCACGGAACTGGCTACGGGACAATCTGCCCGGCGGCTCCTACCGGGTCATCATCAATACAAAGCGCGCGATTTTCGGCCCTCATGAGGGCCCCTATGAGGACTGATCTGCCATGAAACGACTGGTCATCTACTTCCATTATGACCCGGCGGGCTGTATTGACACTGCCTGCCGCATTGCCGTGCAGGCAGTGCAGAAATACGGCAAGGTCATCTTTGTCACAAACGGTGCGCTGGCCCCGGCGGACCGGGTGTGGGTGCGCCAGTCCGGCGCGGGCTGCATAGAGCGGGAAAACACCGGCTTTGATGTGGGGGCTTACCGTGAGGCACTGCTCACCATCGGCCGGGAGGCACTGGCGGAATATGAGGAGATCATCCTCATGAACTACACGCTGGCAGGCCCGGTCTGTGAGCTGCAGCCGATGTTTGAGGCAATGCAGGCACGCCCGGCGCTGGACTTCTGGGGCCTGACCCGCCACTATGCAATGAAAAGCCCGCGGTTCGGCGGGAATGTGCCGGAGCATATCCAGTCCCATTTCCTCGCGCTGCGGCCCCGGCTTTTCACCGGCGATGATTTCTGGCGCTACTGGCAGGAAATGCCCCTGCCAAAGAGCTACGAGGAGTCCGTTATCCGCCATGAAACGCGGTTCACGCCTTATTTTGCCGCCAAGGGGTATACATGGGATACCTATGTGCAGACGGAGGATATGAGGGGCGTCTTTGTCAACCCGATCATGGCCTGCCCACGGGAGCTGCTGGAAAAGCGCGGCTGTCCGTTCTTCAAGCGGCGCAGTCTGTTTACGCCCTACGGGGATGAGCTGCGCCGCACAGACGGCATGGCGGCGCGGGAGCTGTGCGGCTATCTCCATGAGAAAACCAGTTTCCCGCTGGATCTTCTGCTGGTGTCGCTGCTTAAGACCCAGCCGTTGGCGGCGCTGTCCAAAAACCTGCACTGGCGCTATGTTGTTGGGATGCCCACCCAAACGCAGGCTGACCCGGCTGTGCTGGGACTGCGGCTGATCCGCTATGCGCTGCCAAAGGCAGACCCGGTAACCGACTGGTATACCCGGCAGGCAGCCGCACAGGCGGATGCGCTGATGGAGCAGGCTGCCATCTGGTTTGAAAAGCAGCCGCTGCTCGGCATTCTGAGCCCTTCCGTGCCGCTGTATGCGGGCTGTGCTGCGGCGCAGCGCCGCCAATGGCTGGCTGAGAAAGAAAGCCTGCAAAGTCAGGCGCAGGTCCCCGTTGGTGAGGAGCCTCTGCCGGCACCCAACTGCGGCTGGATGCTGGTGCGGGAGTCTGCTTTCCCGCAGGGCATTCCGGACTGCAAAAACCAGCATGACGCCTGGCGGCTGGCCCTGATCGCACAAGCAAACGGCGCATACGCCGCCAGCTTTGAAACAGCGGCTCAGGCTGTGGCGCGTGCTGACATTCTCAATGCGTATGAAACAGCGGCTGCACAGCCGGCTGCTGTGGCAAAGCAGCTTGGGCGTCTTATCAAGCATCGGCTGCAAACAAAGTAAAAGGGGAGAACACCCATCAAAAAGCAACGCCTTTTTTATCTGGATCTGGTCCGTGCCGTGGCGCTGGGCTGCATTCTGACCGTACATTTCAATGCCACGGTCACGGGGTATTTCACCCTGCCGCATAAGCTGTTTACCAGCACACTGCCGCTGGGCATCTATCTGGGGGATTTCGGCTCCACGCTGTTCTTTATCGTGTCGGGCGCTTCGCTGGCGCTGACGGTCCCGGAAAATCAAAGCCCTGCGCAGTTCTACAAAAAGCGTGCCGGGGCGGTCTACCCGCTCTTTTGGCTGGCATGGTTCGTTGTGTTCGGCTGGAGGTTTGTGACAAGGCCGGGCAGCTTTGCCGGGGCAAAGACGATCACGCTGGTGCTGACCTTCCTTGGGCTGGATAACTTTGCCGTGGCAGCGGGCTGGGTCGGTATGGATTTTGCCTGCGTGGGAGAGTGGTTCCTCGGCAGCATCCTGTTTTTATATCTGCTGTTCCCGCTGCTGCAGCGGGCGCTGCGCAGAAATATCTGGCTGACCTGGGGCGTCACCCTTGCGGTGTGTATTCCGATCCATCTGCTGGGTTGGGATGCGCGTCTGGTCGCGGTGCATATCCCGGAATTTCTTTTCGGTATGACCTTTCTGATTATGCCGAAGCGTGCGCAGTACATCCTGCCTGTGGCGCTGCTGGCAGGTGCTGCCGCCGCCCGCAGCCTTGACGGCAAGATCACCTGCGCACTCGCCGGTGCCGCTGTTTTTATCCTGCTGGCGCTGGCGGCCCCGCTGCTGGACCGCCCGTGGCCGCGTGTGCTGGGCGCGCGGCTGGCAAAAATCTCCTACGCGGTGTTTCTTGTGCATCATGTCCTGATTCAGGATATGGCCGCCCATTTTGATCTGGCGGCGCTGTCCCGCCGGGATACGGCATTTTTGTATGTGGTCTATCTGGCCGCTGCGTTTGCGGCGGCGGAGGCCCTGCTCTGGCTGCAGAAGACCCTGCGCAGAGCCTTTGCTGCCCTGCGTCCTGTTTGATACTGTGTCTGCCCGCTGTTTTGTGAAAATCAGCGGGTATTTTTTTGCTTGTGTTCGCACGCGGCCTCTGTACAAAAACGGGCAATTACGGTATAATAAAACATAATGCTAAAAGAAAAGAGGCGTTCCACTGTGTCTGAGTTCTCCGTTTCCCTGGCAAAGCTGGCTGAGGAAGCCAACCTGACGATCGCCTACACCCCCTGTGAGCTGGAAAAGATCCAGGTCACGGCAACGGAGGTGTACCGCCCGGGCATCCTGCTGGCCGGTTACTATGAAAATTTCGACAGCAAGCGCATCCAGATCATCGGCCTGACCGAGATGTCCTATCTGGATGAATTGACCACCACCCTGCGCAACACCCATCTGGAAAAGCTTTTCTCCTTCCAGCCGCCCGCCGTGGTGCTGAGCCGCGGCATGCAGCCGCTGTCAGAGATGATGCAGTACGGCAAAAAGTACGGTGTGCCGATTCTGATGTCTACCGAGATGACCTCCGCCCTGATGGGCCAGCTCATCACGACGCTGAACACCGAGCTGGCACCCCGCATCACCCGCCACGGTGTACTGGTGGAGGTCTACGGCGAGGGCATCCTGATCCTCGGTGATTCCGGCGTCGGCAAGAGTGAGACCGCCATTGAGCTGGTCAAGCGCGGCCACCGTCTGATTGCCGACGATGCTGTTGAGCTGCGCAGGGTCTCCTACCGCAAGATCCTCGGCACGGCGCCCGCCAACATCCGCCACTTTATTGAGCTGCGCGGCATCGGCATCATCAATGTTGCCCGCGTGTTCGGCATCGGCTCGGTGCGCTCCAGTGTGGAGGTTGAGATGGTCGTCCAGCTTGAGCCGTGGGATCGCACGAAGAACTACGACCGCACGGGCCTTGAGACAGAGTATTATGACATTCTCGGCGTTAAGGTGCCCAGTATGCTGATCCCCGTTATGCCGGGCCGTAATCTGGCGGTCATTCTGGAAACGGCAGCCATCAACAACCGCCAGAAGGAGATGGGCTACAACGCTGCCAAGGAGCTGCTGACCCAGTTGGGCCTGCAGGACGATATTACAAAGTAAAAAGAGGTTTTTTCATTCCATGCAGATGATCGCAGACCTGCACACCCACACGCTGTGCGCCACCCACGCCTACAACACCTTTGCGGAGATGGCCGCTGCCGCCAAGGCGCTGGGCTATTGCGCCCTTGCCGTGACAGATCACGCCCCCGCGATGCCCGATGCACCGCATGTCTGGCATTTCGGAAACTGGAGCGCCATGCCCCGCACCATAGACGGTGTGGCGATCCTCTACGGCGCCGAGGCCAATGTCATGGATACCAAGGGCGGGCTGGATCTTTCGCAGAGCCAGCTCAAAGCGCAGGACTGGGTCGTGGCGTCCATCCACAGTGCCTGTGTGCCGGGGCTTCTGACCCGCAGGGAGGCGAATCGTCTTTGGCTGGCTGTGGCCGAAAACCCTTATGTGGACTGCATCGGCCATTCCGAGCAGGAAAACTACCGCTATGACTACGACCTTGTCACCAGAGCATTTGCTAAAAACCACAAGGTCGTGGAGCTCAACGGCAACTCATTCAATGTCCGCAAGGACGGTATCCCCAATATGCGGGCGCTGCTGGCTGCATGCCTTGCCAACGGCTGCCGCATTGCTGTGGACAGCGATGCCCACAGCACATACCAGCTGCAGCACGGCCTGTGTGCCCTGTATGCCATGCTGGAGGAAATGCAATTCCCGCAGGAGCTGATCGTGAACGCAACGCGGGAAAATCTGGTACGCGAATTACAACTGCACGGCAAGCCATGTGCAGAAGAAGTAGGAGAAATTTTGTTATGAGCAAGTATACGATTGGTATTGATCTGGGCGGCACTACGATGACCGCCGGTCTGGTCAACGAAAAGTTTGAGGTCGTCGGCAAGGTGACCTGGGCCACCCGTCTGCCCCGCCCGGCGCAGGATCTTGAGAAGGCTCTGGCGGAGCTGTGCCGCACTGTGGCGCGCGAAAACAAGGTGGACTTTGCGGACATCCGCTATGTCGGCATCGGCACCCCGGGCAGCGTGAACTTCACCACCGGCTTTGTCGGCTTCAATACGAACTTCGGGTACTATGACTGGAACCTTGGCCCGGATATGGAAAAGCTGCTGGGCTGCAAGGTCTATGTGGAAAACGACGCCAACGCCGCCGCGTTCGGCGAGTACATTGCAGGCGGCGCCAAGGGCTATCGTGATGCTGTCATCATCACGCTCGGCACCGGCATCGGCAGCGGTATTATCCTGAACGGCAAGATCCTGCGCGGCTTCAATTTTGCCGCCGGTGAGATGGGCCACAATGTCATCGTCAAGGACGGCATCCAGTGTACCTGCGGCCGCAAGGGCTGCTGGGAGCGCTATGCCTCCGCCAGCGCCCTGACCCGCGAGACCAAGAAGGCCATGCAGGAAAACAAGAACACCATCATGTGGCAGATGACGCAGGACATCGACCATGTCAATGCCAAGCTGGCCTTTGACGCCGCTGCCAAGGGAGACGAGACCGCGCAGAAGGTCGTGGACAGCTGGATCGAGTATGTGGGCGTCGGCATTGCCAATGTCATCAACACCTTTGAGCCGGAGGTCATCTGCATCGGCGGCGGTGTTTCCAATCAGGGCGAGGTCCTGCTGGCACCTGTCCGCGCATATGCTGAGAATGAGACCCGCAACATCACCACCGGCAAGTTCCCGGCTATCTGTGCCTGCACGCTGCGCAATGATGCCGGCGTGATCGGTGCGGCTGCTCTGGAAAATTCTATTTGACGCAAGCAATTCTGACGGAGGACATCCATGCAGGAAAAGACGATCACAGCACTGTGCGATGCACTGACAAGGCAACAGCTGCCCTTTGTGCAGGGAGAGCCGCTCGCGGCCCATACGACTTTTCGGATCGGCGGCCCGGCGGTGTTCTGGTGCGCGCCGCAGGATGCAGAGCAGCTGCGTGAAACGCTGCGCCTCTGCCGTGAAAACGGCGTGCGGGTCTACCTGCTGGGCAATGGCTCCAACACACTGTTTGATGATGCGGGCTTTGACGGCGCAGTAGTGGATATGCGCGGACTTTCTCAGATGGAATCTTCCGATGCAGGCACCGATGTGGTGCGCATTACCGCCGGGGCCGGCCAAACCTTGGGCCGCCTGTGCAGCAAGGCGCAGGCGCTCGGCCTGACCGGACTGGAGTTCGCCTGCGGCATCCCCGGCACGGTGGGCGGTGCCGTCTATATGAACGCCGGTGCCTACGGCGGGGAAATAAAGGATGTGCTGGAGAGCGTGACCTTTCTGGACGACACGCTTGAGCTGCGAGTGCTGCCGGCAAAGGATCTTGCCATGGGCTACCGCACCAGCGTGTTTGAACAGCACCCAGACTGGTGCATCCTGTCAGCAACGGTCGTGCTGCACCGCGGCAACGGTGCGGAGGTACTGGCCCGGATGAAGGAGCTTCTCGGCAAGCGCAGGGAAAAGCAGCCCCTTGAATGGCCCAGCGCCGGCAGCACCTTCAAGCGCCCGGTGGGCGCCTTTGCAGGCAAGCTGATCGAGGACTGCGGGCTCTGCGGCTTCACTGTGGGCGGCGCGCAGATCAGCGAAAAGCACTGCGGGTTTGTCATCAACCGCGGCGGTGCGACCTGCGCCGATGTGGTGGAGCTGACCGAGCAGGTCAGCCGTATCGTTAAGGAAAAGACCGGCTTCGTGCTGGAACGCGAGATCCGCGTGGTAAAATAAGAGAGCGGTGGGGAAGATGAATTTTCTGATCGTGACGGGGCTTTCCGGCGCGGGCAAGTCTATGGCTGTCAACGCGCTGGAGGACATCGGCTTTTTCTGCATTGACAACATCCCGGTGGCGCTGCTGCCGCGTATCGTGGACTTCGCCCTGCAGGGCGAAAACCAGCTCAGCCGTGTGGCGGTCGTCATGGATGTGCGCGGTGTGCGCAGCATTGAGCAGCTCAAGGAGGCTCTGGCAGATCTGGACGAGAAAAAGATCGACTATGATATCTTGTTCTTGGATGCAAATGACGCTGTGATCCAGCGCCGCTATAAAGAGACCCGCCGCCAGCACCCCATCACCATCAGCGAAAAGGTCCCCATCACCGAGGCAATCGCCCGGGAGCGCAAGCTGCTGCAGCCGCTGCGGGACAAGGCAAAGTATGTGATCGATACCTCGCTGCTCTCGGCAGCGCAGAACCGTGAGCGGATCTGTGGACTGTTTCTGGACAAAGGGGAAAGCCCGATGGCGCTGACTGTGGTGTCGTTCGGCTTCAAGTACGGTCTGCCGCAGGAGGCCGACCTTGTGCTTGATGTGCGATGCCTGCCCAATCCCTTCTATGTGCCGGAGCTCAAGCATAAGACAGGCCTTGATCAGGAGGTCGTTGACTATGTGATGGCATCGACCGACTCACAGGAGCTTCTGCGCCGCTATGAGCACATGCTGGAGTTTGCACTGCCGCTGTATGTCAAGGAGGGCAAAAGCCAGCTGATGATTGCGGTGGGCTGCACCGGCGGCAAGCACCGCTCGATTACCTTTGCACGCAAGATCGCTGCGTTTTGTGAAAAGCTGGGCTACGCTCCCAGTGTGCAGCACCGCGATGTAAAACGAAGTCTATAATAAGGAGTACACCGACTTGAGCTTTTCTCAAGAAGTGAAAAACGAAATACTGCGCCGTAAAATTGCAAAGCCCTGCTGTAACATGGCCGCCGCCTATGCGGTGGCCTGTTTTGGCAAATACTTTGATGACCGTGGTGTGGTCTTGCAGACCGAAAACGAGGGCGTGGCCGCCTTTGCGCAAAAGCTCTACCGCCGCTGCGGTGTGCAGAGCACTGTGCTGAGCAAGGAGCGCCCGACCGGCCCGGTATATGAGTTCAGCGTCAAGGAGCCTGCTGAGGTGGCAAAGATGCTGGCGCTGTTTGGCCATACCGGCAAGGAGCCTACGCTGCGCATCCGACCGGAAAATTTTAAATGCCAGAGCTGTATGCAGGCCTTTATCGCCACGGCATTCCTCTGCTGCGGCACGATGACCGACCCGGAAAAAAGCTATAATCTGGAATTTCTCTCGACCCGGCATTATCTGTCCCAGCAGCTGGAGGCTATGCTGGCCGAGCATGATTTTCACCCCCACCGCGCACTGCGCAAGGGCGCCAATACCATCTACATCAGAGTGGCAGATCATATCGAGGATCTGCTCACCTTCATGGGGGCGGGCGGCGCGGCCATGCGCATCATGGACCAGCGCCTTTACAATGAGATGCGCAATAAGACGAACCGCCTGTCCAACTGTGAAACGGCGAACCTCGGTAAAAGTGTACAGGCCGCCGTGCAGGTGCAGCTGGCTATTGAAAAGCTGCAGGCTGCGGGGGCTATGAACACCCTACCGGAAAATCTGCGCCTGACGGCCAAGCTGCGAATGCAGTACCCGGACCTGCCGCTGGCTAAGCTGGCGCAGAAGTTTGACCCGCCCGTCAGCAAAGCCGGGCTTTCCCACCGGATGAAGAAGATCCAGGAGGCTGCTGCCCGCCTGGATGCCGCCGCGCCCAATGAAAAGGAAACGACCCATGTCTGAAAACACCCCGAGACAATTTACCCACCTGCATGTGCATACCGAGTACAGCCTGCTGGACGGTGCCTGCCGCATTGACCGGATGTTTGACCGGCTCAAGGAGATGGGGCAGACGGCCTGTGCCATCACCGACCACGGTGTTATGTATGGCTGCGTTGCGTTTTTTGACGCTGCCAAGGCGGCGGGCATCAAGCCGATCATCGGCTGTGAGGTTTATGTTGCGACCCGCACTCGCTTTGATAAGGTGAACCGCATTGACGGCAACAGCCACCTGATCCTGCTGTGCAAGAACGAGACCGGCTACAAAAATCTGATCAAGATGGTGTCCGCAGGCTTTACCGAGGGCTTTTACTCCAAGCCGCGCATTGATAAGGAGTTGCTTGCGCAGCATCATGAGGGGCTTATCTGTCTGTCAGCCTGCCTTGCAGGCGAGATCCCCAGAGCGATTCTGGCAGGGGATTACGACCGTGCCAAGCAGACGGCGCTGTGGTATCGGGACCTTTTCGGCGAGGGCAACTACTACATTGAATTGCAGGATCACGGTCTGGAGGAGGATCGGGTCGTTCTGCCGCAGCTTATCCGCCTCGCGCGGGAAACCGGTATCCCGATGGCAGCGACCAACGATGCCCACTATATCACGAAGGAGGACGCCAAGATGCAGAGCATCCTGCTCTGCATCCAGACCGGCAAGACCATCAACGATGTGGATCGGATGGAATTTCAGACCGATGAGTTCTATCTGAAAAGCACCGATGAGATGTACGAGCTGTTCTCGATGGTGCCGGAGGCCTGCGAAAACACAAATAAAATCGCAGAGCAGTGCAACTTTGCGTTTACCTTCGGCGAGACAAAGCTGCCGTATTTCAGGGCCCCTGACGGTATGGAAAATCAGGCCTACTTTGAGAAGCTCTGTTGGGAAGGACTGGAGCGTCGTTACCCCGGGAAGGTGACCGATGCACTGAAGGAACGCCTGACCTATGAGATCAATGTTGTCAAGACGATGGGGTACACGAACTATTACCTCATCGTCTACGATTTCATCAACTATGCCAAGAGCCACGACATTCCCGTGGGGCCGGGGCGCGGCTCCGGTGCGGGCAGTCTGGCTGCCTACTGCGTGGGCATTACCGACATTGACCCCATCCGCTATAACCTGATTTTTGAACGCTTCCTGAATCCGGAGCGCGTCTCGATGCCCGACTTCGATGTCGACTTCTGCTACGAGCGCCGTCAGGAGGTCATCGACTATGTAAACGAGAAATACGGCCGCGACCATGTGGCCCAGATCGTGACCTTTGGCACGATGGCCGCCCGCGCTGCGGTGCGCGATGTGGGCCGTGTTATGGGCATGGGCTATCAGGATGTGGATCGGGTGGCAAAGCTGATCCCGACGGATCTGAAAATGACGCTGAAAAAGGCGCTTGAGGTCAGCCCGGACCTGAAGGCGCTTTATGATGCTGACACGCAGGTCCATGATTTGATCGACACCTCGCTGAAGGTAGAGGGTATGCCGCGCCATGCGTCTACCCATGCGGCCGGTGTTGTCATTACCCGTGACCCTGCCACAGAATATGTGCCGCTTTCGACCAATGACGGTCTGCCTGTCACCCAGTTCAATATGGTGGAGATCGAGCGGCTGGGCCTTTTGAAGATGGACTTTCTGGGACTGCGTACCCTGACGGTCATCCATGATACCGAGACGGCTGTACGCCGTAAGTACCCGGATTTCCGCGTGGCAGGCATCGACTACGATGACCCTGACACCTATGCGATGCTTGCCAGGGGCGAGACGGAGGGCATCTTCCAGCTTGAATCCACCGGCATGACGCAGGTGCTTGTCGGCATGCGCCCGAAAAATCTGGAGGATATCATCGCCCTGATCTCGCTGTATCGGCCGGGACCGATGGATTCCATCCCGACCTATCTGCGCAACCGCAAGGACCCCTCCAAGGTGTCCTACAAGACGCCCCAGATGGCCCATATTGTCGATGTCACAAACGGTGTTGTCATCTATCAGGAGCAGGTCATGCAGATCTGCCGCGAGCTGGCCGGCTTCAGCTTCGGACAGGCGGACAATGTGCGCCGCGCCATGAGCAAGAAAAAGCTTAAGGTCATGGAGGCCGAGCGGGAGCATTTTGTGCACGGCTGCAAGGAGCCCGGCAAAGAATGTGCAGGCTGCGTTGCCAACGGTGTGCCGGAAAATGTAGCAAATCAGATCTATGATGATATGATCAGCTTTGCGTCCTACGCCTTCAACAAATCCCACGCTGCCTGCTATGCCTATGTAGCGTTCCAGACGGCATACCTGAAATGCCATTATCCCCATGAGTTTATGGCGGCTCTGCTGACCAGCGTGCTGGATAACACCTCCAAGGTCATTGAATACACCACCGAATGTCAGCGCCTTGGCATCAAGGTACAGCAGCCGGATATCAATATCTCCCGCGGCGGCTTTACGGCGGACGGCGATTTGATCCGCTTTGGCCTGAACGCTGTCAAGAGCGTGGGCCGCGGCCTGATCGATGCCGTTATCAAAGAACGCGCGCAGCGGCCCTACCGCAGCCTGTACGACTTCTGCAAGCGGCTGCACGGCTCGGAATTGAACCGCCGCGCCTTGGAAAATCTTATCAAGGCGGGTGCCTTTGATGCACTGGAGCCGACCCGGCGCGGTATGCTGGAAAGCGTGGAGGGCATCCTGAAAAGTGTGGAGACAGATGCCCGCCAGAATCTGGATGGGCAGATGGATCTGTTCGGCCTGATGAGCGGCGGCAATGAAAAGCCTGCCGATGATTATAAGGTGCCGGAACTGCCGGAATACGCCGCCTCTGAATTGCTGAAGATGGAAAAAGAGGTGTCCGGTCTGTACCTGTCCGGCCACCCGCTGGATGCCTACCGCAGTCAGATCGCTCAGGTGTCCACCTGTACGATCGCCCAGCTGCTGGGGGAAGATGCAAAGCAGTTCGACAACCAGAATGTCACACTGGTCTGCACCATCGTAAGGAACAAGATCATGACCACGAAATCCAATACGCTGATGGCGTTTACGACCGTGGAGGATCTGACCGGCAGTATGGAACTGCTTGTATTCCCGCGCATTTTGGCAGAATGCCGCGCCGCCCTGCAGGAAAATGCAGTTGTGGTGGCGAGCGGCCGTGTTTCCGTCAAGGAGGACGAGGCGGCCCGCCTTATTGTGGAGGGCGTTCAGTCCATAGAGACCTATGACCCGGCACAGAGCTTCGGCCGCAACCGTGTGGAGCGCGTCAAGCGCGAGACGAGCGGGGGAGGGGCTGCCGGCTATTTCCTGACGGTGCCTGCGCGGGATTGCCCGCAGATGCATAAGGTGGAAAATCTGCTCTGCAACATTTTTGACGGGGGCACGGTAAAAGTTTATTTCCGCTTTCGGGATACGGGCAAGGCAATGCTGGCAAGGCACATGGCGGTGCGGGATGATCCGCTGCTGCGCGCAGAACTGGAGCGTATTTTGGGCAAGGACTGCGTAAAAATTCAAGATATTGAACAGTCTGCAAAATAAATCCATGTGTTTTGCGCGATTTGTCCATAATTACCCGGGGCAAAGTGTGGTATAATGTGGGTAGTCACGAGTTTGTTAAAAAATTATTATAACGTGATGACCACGCCTGAATAAAACATGATGTTTCAGGCGGGTCCATAGTTCCCGAATAGGAGGGGCTCGCTTTATGGCTAAGGAAATCAAAACGATCGGTGTTCTCACCAGTGGCGGTGACGCACCCGGCATGAACGCTGCAGTGCGTGCGATTGTCCGTGCAGGCATCAGCAAGGGATACCGCATGATGGGTATCCAGCGTGGTTATAACGGCCTGATCAACGGCGAAGTGTATGAAATGAATGTGCGCAGCGTGTCCGAGATCATCCACCGCGGCGGCACGATCCTGTACACGGCGCGCTGCCTTGAATTCAAAACGAAGGAAGGTCAGGCGAAGGGCCTTGCCCGCTGCAAGGAGCTGGGCATTGACGCACTGGTCGTCATTGGCGGTGACGGTTCCTTCATGGGCGCCCGTGCGCTGGCAAATCAGGGAATTCCCTGCATCGGCCTGCCCGGCACCATTGACAATGATATTGCCTGCAGTGAGTATACCATCGGCTATGATACGGCTATGAATACCGCTGTCGAGGCCATTGATAAGCTGCGTGATACCACCCAGAGCCATGACCGCTGCAGTGTGGTCGAGGTCATGGGCCATCACGCGGGCTATATCGCCCTGAATGTCGGCATTGCGACCGGCGCTGTGGCGGTTCTGCTGCCGGAGATTCCGTTCGATTTTGAGCGCGACATTCTTGACCGCATGCGCCAGACGCAGGTCACCGGCAAAAAGCACTTCATCATCATTGTCTCTGAGGGCGTTATTGATGCCAACGAGCTGGCAAACCAGATTCAGGCAGCTACCGGCGTTGACTCCCGTGCTACGGTTCTGGGCCATATTCAGCGCGGCGGCTCTCCGACGGTCCGCGACCGTGTGAATGCGTCCCTGATGGGCTATCACGCCATCGACCTGCTGGACAAGGGCATCTACAACCGTGTGGTTGCTGTTTCCGGTGACAAGATCGTTGACTATGATGTCAATGTTGCGCTGTCCATGCACAAGACCATCGACCGTGACATGATCGAGATCGCCAATACGATTTCCATCTGACGAATCTTTACAGAGCCGTACTCCGAATAGAGTACGGCTCTGTTTTTATAAAAGCAGAAAAATTGGCGGGCAAAATTAAAGGGCAAATTAAAGGGAAATTGTCAAGTGAAATGTCACCCCCTCACGCAGAAAATTTTATCCCCAGCGCGGCACATTCGGCGGCCATGAGGTCGGCGGGACGCTGCCAACCCAAAAGGCGGCGGGGGTAGTTGTTCATCCACAGGGAAATATACACGGCATGGTCTGTAGTAATGCGGGCCATGCTTTTTCCTTTTTTGCAGAAACGGCGGATCAGCTTGTTCTGGTTTTCGTTGCTGCCGCGCTCCCAGCTGCTGTACGGGTGGCAGTAGTAGATCGGGGCAAACTGCTCCATCTCTTTCGCGGCGGCAAACTCGCAGCCGTTATCACAGAAAATAGCCTTGAATAGCTTGCCGAAGTCCTCGCCGAACTCCTGCCGCAGCTCTCGCAGAACGCGCAGCACCTCGCGGGTGGTCTTGCTTTCCAGCACACGGACGATCTCAAACCGGGTTTTGCGCTCTGTCAATACCAGCAGACAGCGGCTCGGCCCGGCACTCTTGCCGACAACGGTGTCCATCTCCCAGTATCCCACATCTTCGCGGGTCTCGACCTCGGGCGCCCGCTCGTCAATGCTGCGGTCATTGCTGTGGCTCTTTGCCGGGCGCTGTTCCGGCCTTTGCTTCACATTATACCGTCCGACCGGCAGGTCAAGACCGCACAGACGCAGATACCCGCGGTAGATATACCGATACACCGTATTGGCAGAGATGCCGGGCAGGGGCAGCCCCTGCAAAATGATTTCCTGTGCAGCCGCAGCAGGGCTATAGTGCCGCCTGCCTATGTAGTCCTCGAGATAGGCAGCCAACTCCGGACACAGCTTGCAAGGGCGGCCCTTGCGCAGATCGCGGATAGAGTCGGCGCGGTTTTGGGACTTTTGGGCGGAATAGATCTTGTAGAATTCGTATGACTGGGAATTAAGCTGCTCACAGAGGCCACGCGCCTTTTCGCGGAACACGGTTCGTCTGCTGCACCCGATAATCTGCGCAATTTCAGACGCGCTTACACGGGCCGCAAAGAGCGCTTCCATGCGGATCCTGTCGTTCTCTGTAAGATGCTTTCCACCCATTCCAAAAACCAACCCTTATCACATCTTGTATTCTATTTGTTTGGACTGCCAATCCCGGCGCTGCATTTGTGCCGAGCGTATCAACTCGGTTTGCCGGTCGTTGAGAGAGGACATTGCCACGCCCTGCAGCAGAGGGCCGAAGTCACCGTCCATAATTGCGAGATATGCCTTGATGCTGCTGCCGGCCTGATGGAAGATATACTTTTTCAAACTGTCAAAATTGTAATCCTTGCCGGCATCATAGGCCATGTGTATCTGCTCGGCATCACCCAGCAGCTTGTCCCACCATGGCGCAGGTGTGGCGCGGTCTCTGTTTTTGCCGTCATAGGTCATTACATAAAGCAGCTGATTCCGCATAATACCCATGAATGTCTGACCGATACTGCCGCAGGCCTGCCACGAGCGCACGAAGGAGGCAGCGGCATCATTGCGCAGCTGAAACTCACAGCGCACCCAGCCCTGCGGGATCTTGTCGGGTTCTGTACCGCCCTTTTTCTGCCGTTCCAAGGTCTTGTCATAGATACGCAGCCGGAAGTCTGACTTGCTGCTGCCCCAGATCACGGCCATTTCATTACTGCCCTCTTGGATCAGGAAGGTTTTCCAGCGGCTGATATAGTTACCGGCGCGGGTAAAGGCTTGTATATTCCTGAGCTTGAGCAGCCCGAAGGTATCGCAGGCAATATCCAGACGGCTGATGTGCAGCGTAGCGTATGTGGTCTGCAGGTACTTTATCCACTTCTCCCAAGTAAGACCGGGATGTGTTGTCTCCCAAGTACGGCAGCCGGTGCCGGACATCTGTATATAGATTGTGTCGCTGCTGCCGTAGGCGTAGACTATACCATCATACCAGGCACTGTAAGCGTAACCGTACATTCCTTTGCGCTGCTGGAACACTAAGCCGGTAAGATAAAACTTCTTTTCTATGCGCTGCTGTAGGTATACGGCCTTTTCCTCGGCGGAATCATACTCTTGAAATTCCGCCAGCGAGACGGTAAAGCAGAAGTAGTCTACAAGGATTCTTGTTGCATCATGAAGGCCGGATTTTTCGGATTTTTGCTTTTGCATTTTTGCACCTCTCAAAAATACATTGCTAAGACAAAAAACGGCAGTTTTTGACAAGCTCGGTGTGGAGTTGTACCCCCGTGCTACACCACGGGGGTTTTGGCGAGGCGCGAGGCCTCACCGGATGGATTGTTGTTGCGGAAAGTGCTGATTTTATGCAAATAAGAGGAAGCAGGCAGCTGCCGGGAGGCGCTGCCTCTTGCCTTTGCGCGATTTCAGTTGCCGGTGTGGGAAACGGAGCGCCGCGCAGGCGCTGCAGATACCTCGGGCGGGGCCTTCGGTCTCACTGCCCGGCAGGCTGCAGGTATACCAGAAAGCCGCGGTAATAGTCACGGTTATACAGATTTACAGCGGTGACGATGCGGCTCCCGTAAAGATCAAAGTCGCAGGCTTCGATTTCCCCGCCCCACAGCATGAGGGAAGGCCCGGCCCACAGGGAAACCAGCGTGTGAGGGGCAAGCAGCTTTTGAAAATCATTCAGGGTCATAAGGGCGGCCTCCCTTTGCGCAGAAATGCGGTCATTTGCCATAGCGGCATAATACGGCAGCTTATCATCGGGGATATTTATGGTGAATTGCATACAGAGCACCTCATTGTAATACGGTGTGCGGATCTGATCGGCGTGCCGGTGCGCATGCAGCCGTGCAAAAATGTATTACAGCGGGGGCGGTGCTGCGGCGTAGGCTAAAGCCTTCACGCCGCAGCGCCGCCTACTGTCGTTGGATCTTCCGGCCCTTGCGGGTCCGGTGCGTCACGGCTTCCGGCGTTGGCCCGGCAGGGGCGCGGGCGGTCAGGATCTCGGCCTCGGTCATCATGTCCTTTTCGTCATAGCGCTTTTTGAGCGTGTCCACCACGGCAAGCGTGTTATAGGCGTTGTAATCCCTGTTCCGCACGAACCAGCAGCGCCGCGACAGCGGGCGGACAAGCTCGGGGTTGGTCACATTCTCCACCTCCCATGCGTCATACCAGCTGTTGCACTGCAGACGCCAGAACTTGCGGCACTGGATAACAGACAGCGTGACATCCCGCATCAGCTTGTCAACATGACCGAAGCGCTGGGCGCTGCCGTACAGGCTGATATAATAGTGCCGGCAGCAGAGCAGGGTAGAAAGAAAGGTCGGGTCGATGTTGTCCCGGAAAGACCGGCTGTTCAGCTGTACGCCCAGCTCGTCCACGCAGGCGATCGTGACGGTCAGGGTGTCGTGCTCATCGTCATAGGCCTGATTGACCTTGGAGGCCGCCACGACCTGCGCGAGGCTGTGCAGCGGCTGATAGGGCACCGAGAGCGCCACATTGGAGAGGATCAGAATACGCTGCGTGACAAACCTTTTGCGGCGGGGGCACCAGACGGTTTTACCGTCATACTGCTCATACAGGCCCGTGACCTTGTGGACGAGGGACAGTGTCTTGCCGCTGCCGAAATAGCCGCAGTATATGTCAAGGTCACCGGTGTGGCAGAGGTTATATCCCTTGTGGCGCAGGTAGGTAAAGGCATCCAGTGCGCCATACCAAAGCAGGTGCAGCGGGTGCGTGATTGCGCAGCGCACCGCAGGAAACAGCGCCACCACGATCACCGCGCCGGTCAGAAGAAGCAATGTCCACATGATATTACCTCCAGCGCGACATTGTGCGGACAATACCGAACATGAGCTTCAGCACGCCCCAGAAGATCGCCATACAGGCCAGCACCGTGACGAGCCACGGCACCAGCTCGGAGAAGTTTTGCGGTGTGCCGGAGATGCCGAAAAAGGCAAGCAGTTGATTGAATTGTTCTACCATGTTATTACCTCAACCAGATCAGCAGCGCCAGAAAGCACAGCGCCACGAAGATGACCAGCAGCAGCCCCTCGGTCGGGCTGTAATCGTCAAAGGGTTTGTCCCAGATTGTGGGGGCCGCGGTCGGCTCCGGCGTGGGCGCTGTCTCCGGTGTGGCCTGAATCACAATGATCTGCGGAGTCGGCTCGGGCGTAGGTGCAGCATCCGGGTCGGGTGTCGGCGTTGCCATTGCCTGTGTCAGAGCTTCGGCCAGTGCCTCGGCATCGAACTCAACAGGTACACGCGCAGCATCCTCCGCAGCAGGCGCCGGAGCTTCCTGCGCAGGCGTCTCCTCAACCGCCGCAGCGGGCGTATCAGCAGGTACATCTGTATATTCCTCCGCATGGATTCCCTGCGCCAGCGCCGTAAGGCACAGCAGACAGGCGCACAGGGCAGTTGTAAATTTATCAGTCACCAATGAGCAGCCCCTTTATAAACGAGATAATAATACCGGCGATCAGGCACCAGACAAGAACATCCCAATAGCTGATCGTGAAGCCGTACAATGTAAACTTGTGCCGGAACAGCCCCAGCACGGCGGTAAAAATCGCGGTCAGGTCATCCATGTGATCACCCCTTTAACCAGCTGACGATACCCAGCACGACCAGCGAGGCGAGAGAAAGGCCGATGATCGTCCAGATTTCGGCAGGGATCCATGCGGTACAGGCGCCCACAAAGCCGAGGACGGAATCATTGACAACGCCGTCATACTGGTTTTTGACATCGTCCAGCCCGGAATCCACACCGCCCGCATATTTGTCGTAGGCGTCGGTGATGTCACCGCCGAGGGACAGATCCTCGTCACTGTCAGCTGTATCGCTTGCGCTGCCGGAGGAAGAAACTGCGGGTTCATCGGCATAGGCCGGGCAGGCCGTGCCGATGAAGAGGCAGAGCAGCAGCACCGGCACGGCAATGTAATACAGACAGATTTTCCGGACGCCTGGCAGCTGTAGCAAAAGTGTATTACGCATATTGTCACCCCCGAATAAATTTGATGATACCGATAACGAAGCAGACCACTACACCGCCGACCAGCAGCCCACTCAAACCGGGCGGCAGGAATGGGAACAAGGTAAAGACAAGGGAAACGGCCCAGATGATCCAGCCGAGGATCGTGCTTAAAAGCTTGAAAATGAGTTTCAGCACCGCACTGACTGCGCCGAGAAGGCCGTCTATTACGGCGTTACCGATCTTATCCAGCAGCTTGTCCCACCACGAGGAGCCGGAGCTGCCGCCCGGCTTGCCGGTCTCGGGCGTGGAGATGCTGCCGCCCGGCTTGTCTGTCGGGGCCGGTGTGGGAGTTGGAGAGGGTGCGGGATCTGAATTGTAGGTTATGTAATAGTAATTCTTCGTGGTCTGGTCGTAGGTGTAGTATTGTTTGGTCTCGTTGTTGTAGATGATGGGCGTATTGGAAATGTTGGTTACGGTTTCGTTCTTCTCGTTAATGGTGGTGTACTGGGGGTAGATGTAAGTAAGGTTGGTGCTGTTGTCGGTGTAGATATTACCATTCCATGTGTTGTTGTTGATGGTGATGTTGTTTGTGGTGGTTATGCTGGAATCGGCAAGAAGGTCAACGAAAATCGGAATAGATGTTAAAGAATAGCGATAAGCATAGCGATTATACTGCGATGCCCTATGTGTATAGTAAAAATAAACGGTATCACCTTTGTTTACCGTACAAGAATATTCATATTTTTTTGAAGGAACAATTAAGTAATCAAACGAAATCCAATCATTATTGTAAAATAAATCAAATGTTCCAAGGTTATACTTTCCACCTTCCGAACCAATATAATAAACACCAGAAACAGGTGCAACAAATTTAAAAATAACCGTAGCACCATAACCAGAAATAAAACTGGTTCCCGATGCAGAAGGGGATGGAATCACATAGGTTGAATTAAATAATGATGTACCGAAACCAGTAGTGGCAAAATATTCGCCAGCGCCAATACCATAAGGCTCAGCCATATAAACCAAAGAACCAGACGGGTATATGTTAGGCGTACCGTTATCATCGGCGTAACCCGGCAGGTCTTTGCGGCCGATGCCGGTGGGGGCTTCCTTTACTTCCCATTGACCGGGCTTTTCATTACCCCAATCAAGGCCAAACAAGCGTGTTTCGGCCTTTTCATAACCGCAAGATTTACACTTTAAATTGATAGTTGCAAAAACACCCGCCCCTGCAGGTATAGTTACTTTACCTTCATCGCTTATAGAGAGTTCTACCTCGGCACCAGCAGTTGAAAACCAAAAAGCGTGGAGTGCAGAACCACAAGTTGGGCAGACTTTGGGAATATCACTTATAATTGCAGAGTAACCGTCATTGGACGAAGAATCTGAATCAGCATAGACAGGCAAGCAGAGGGTACAGACAAAAATTATACATAATAAGAATGCTATGACTTTACATTTCATGTGTACACCTCTTGACACGATAGGATAATACGGCGTAGAATCAAATAAAGGCGGTGATGTTATGGATATGTTTGATTTAACAACAGTTCTGGTCTTTCTCTTTTTTATTGGTGCAATTTCTATAATTGCTTTTACAATCTACAAAATCGTCAAAATGATTTGCCTGACCATTGCTCGCAATGCCGAAGTCAAGACCTTCGGCAGCAGTGAGGAGTATACCGAATTTCTAAAATGGAGACAGGAGCAGGGCCGCCAGTGATGGCGGCTTTCTTTAGGGAATATGAAATGATAGAAAGTTTAATAGTAAATATTCTGTCTGGCCTTGTATGCTTGGCCATTGAACGGGTAACAGACCCAAAGAAAAAGAGTAAGAGAAAAAAACAAAGTGAAATAAATATAGCTAAAAACAAAATCTGGTTTTACATTTGGTTGGCATTGGCATACGCGAGCTTTATATGCGAAGTGACGAACGGTTCACCCTTTTGGCTGCGATTTGTCGCTGCTGGTGTCGCAGGCGTGAGCTTTACAAAGTGTGTAGTACTCTTTTATCGCGTCAATCAAATAGCCGAGGATGCGAACCAAGCCTTGTCCCAAAAATGCAGCAAGAAACATAGTAAAGAAAGAATCCATAAGTAAACCCTCATTTGTCATACACCCTGCAACTCAGACCGGCACGAATCCGGCGCAGCTGCAGGGCTTTTGTGTATTACATGGTGTCGGGGGCGGGAATCGAACCCACAGTTTCCATAAACTCACATAAGCCAGCGCTGACTCAGAGAGTTACCCCGACATATAAAAAAGCGTCCCGCCCAGCCCTGAGGTGTAGGGGAGGGCGGGACGCCTTGCACATTGGAGAAAACGGAGATCAGCGGCGCTTCATCAGGCGGCCAACCAGACCGATGACCGCACCCGCGATAGGGATACCGATAAACACACCCAGCAGCGGATTGTCAGCGATGGTGGTCAGCATAGTACCGGCCATATCGGTCACAGTAGTAACCAAAGAAGCAGCGGTAGCAGTACCAACAGCATCACCCGCCATAGCTACAACAGGAATCATAGCAACAGACCTCCTCGTATTATAAAGTAGTAGTTATTAGAGTCCCTCTCCAAGGACAAAATG
>ERZ1026880.62-NODE-62-length-60429-cov-236.363451_pt1 | contig 60429 bp, 73 predicted proteins | sample MGYA00380170_ERZ1026880 | MGnify/ENA primary metagenome ERZ1026880 (study PRJEB33269, sample SAMEA4719806) | human gut metagenome | biome: human-associated habitat; feature: organic feature; material: feces | place: Cameroon | collected 2013-10 ...
GGGTGCAAATTTCGCACATCCCCCGCCTCTGTAAAATAATTCTCCAGGGTGCGTTAATCTTCTTCTGAATCTGCTTGCTTTACTTTTATATATAAATTCATAAAATCATATTGAATTATTTCATCAATAGCTCTTTCAATCTCTTCTGCTTCTTCTTCTTCTGTGAATTCATTTGATGTTTTAGCTATTCTTGCTAAGTATGAACATGAATTGTAACCTTTTTCAACATCAAACAAAAACCAAGAATTGAAATCTTCAAAAGGATTAAAAGGATTATCAATTGTTGATAACATTACTTTCATTTTAATTAAGCTCCTTTCAAAACTTTATACAAACATTTATTAAAACATTAATCAAACAATCAATCAAACGAATTAATTAATTACACATAATCAAACAAACAATTACTTATCTGAATACTTAATTATAGTTGATGTAGATACACCTAGTTTTTGTGCTATTTGGGCATTCGTATAACCAGAAGCCTTAAGAGTAGCTATATGATTTATCTTAGCCTGACTTAGTTCTTTAGTGCTTCTAGGCATAGCTAATTGTTTAACTTTATCCATGTCAGCATTGTTTAGGATAGTTTTTAATTTATTAGTACTTATTGCCCCTGCCTGTATAGCTTCCCATTCTTTATCTGTAATCTGAACTAATTCTCTCTTAGCCCCCACCTGTCTTCTCATCTTATCTAGGGCCTGTTGTCCAACCTTTTTCTTCTCTTTATTAGTCATATCAGGGTTGTCTTTTACCTTGGCTTGAACTATGGCATTAGCTAGGGTTTGAGCCTGGCGTTCACGTGGTGCATTCTTTAGTGCTACGTTAGCCTTAGCTACTAAACTATCTACCTCCCTTTGATATTTAGCCTTGGCGATAGGGTTATAAGGAATGTCGGGGGTAGTTACCATTTCTTTACGGGCCTGGTTAGCTAGGGCTTTAAGATGATTGGCATAGTCTGCGTATGCTAATTCAACTGGGTTCCTACTATCTGATACTAATGTGTATGCGTCATCAGTCTCGAACATCTTAGTACTTTTTTGTGTCTTGGTTATTGTTTTAGTTTTAACTTTGCCAGTCTTCTTATCTACTACTTTCTTTTCATATGTTAAATCATCTGCTACTTTCCATGATTGTTTACCTGTCTCAGGATCTATAATAGGAGAACCTTGTCTTTTAAGTACTGATTGTTGTCCTTTGGCACGGGATACTATTGTACCTGTACCCTCACTGTATCTTCCTGTTTCAGGGTCAACATGTCCTTGGTATTTCTTCTTTAGTGCCTTAATGTTATTATCTGCTTCACTCTTCTTGTAGTCTAGTTTATGTTTAGCAGCATCGATAACGACCATTGAATGTCTAACTGCTCTTGCTAATTCATCATCACTAGCTCCAAGTAATGTCATATCAGTTATTAAATTAGAAATTTTACCCATCTCATTTTGTGTGTTATCTGTTTTACCAGACTTCATATATTTCATACCTGGTCTTTCAGGGTATTCCATCTTAGGATCAAATCCTTCTAACGCTTTTAATGGTGGCTTAGAACTTATTCTAACGCTACCACCTGTAGGAATAACCATTGCTGTATCACCATCAAAGTCTGCTCCTGATAGTCTCTCTGCTACTTTACTGTTAATACAAACAGCATCTTTAGGATTAGATCCTATTAATTTTTTGGCATCTTTGTGTTTATTATTTACAGTAAGGATTGGTATTTCAAATAGTCCTCCATGAGGGTATCTAACTAATGCTACCTTTTCTCCATCATTATAGTTAGGAGCATAGATTTCATTATCTTTCATTGAAGGTACCGGTAAGATTACTTGATACTTTTGTCTAGGTAATGCTGCTGCATGTAAATGCACTGCTGCTGAATCACAGTCATCAGAGAATGATTTAAGTAATGCTTTCTTAACAGTAGGATTGGTTAAACTCATTATTTCATCAAACTCTGCTTGTTTATCTGCAGACGCTAAACCTAATTGTCTCTTTACTAATGATAAGTTTTGTTTAGAAAGAAATTGTGAAGGTAATTTATCAGCCCATTCGCCCCAGTCACCTTCTTCTGCTCTCTTATTTATTAATGAAAGTTTTCTATTACCATTTTTATCAGTATAATAACTTTGTCCACCAGCTTTGATTAAAGAACCGAATGGATTATCAGGGTCAGATTTTATTTCTTTTAATACTTGCATTTTTGATTTATCTTTTGTTTTATTAGTGTTGAACATTACATCTACACCTTTTGGTAAATCATCAGAATATACAGCCATTCCTTTTATATAGTGAGTTCCATCAACCATAATACGAACTTGTGCATAATGAGAATTACCTAAGTTAAGGTCTTCAACACCTCTTCTTATTTCAACTAGTCCATCTTTTTCTAATCCACCATCTTCAGCATATCTTATAGCAAGTCTCTTAGAATCCATAGATGCTGGATAAACAAATTTATCAAATGTTTGTCCTCCATCATGTGATGTGTATTCTTGTACTGAGTGTACATTCTGATAATCATATATAGCACTAGATACTTTTCTTTCTTTACCGTTTTTATCTATTATTGTTTTATAAGGTGTGTCTGGTGGGCATAATACTTTTAAGTTGGTTTGTTTACCAGGATTATTAACTTGTGGTACACCGCCTCCAAATGTATTATATCCTTCCATTTCCAAAATATATAAAGCAGTTTTAAGTTTTTCTTTTGATATTCCTAATTCCCTTTCAACACCAACACCTACGTCTATCATACCTTTTTCGTCTACTTGTTTTTTAAGGAAATCAGCTGTTTGTTTAGCTTGTTTCATTCTACTTTCAGATTGTTCATTTAATAAAGAACGAACAGATGAGTCATTTTTATAACCCATTTGTTTAGCTATCTCATTAAGAGAATATCCTTTTTCTCTAAGTCCTTTAGCTGTGTCAACTTCTAATTGTCTTCTTTCATCTTTAGCTAAAGATTTTTGTGTTCTTAATTGACTAGTAGTCAATCCCATGCTTTCAGCAATATCTTTTTCACTCATGCCCTTTTTAGTCAATTCGTCAACTCTAGATAGAAAGTCTCCGCTATGTTGGTAGGGGTCTTTACCGCTTCCCCAAGGATATCTTCCTGAACGTCTAGGCATTCCATAGTGTAATAGTTCATCAATAGGTGGTTTATCTTGATAAGCCATTTACTATTCCCCCTCAATCTTCATTTTATCGATTATTTTATCAAATGTGATTATCTTATCCATAATAGGTAAAATATCTTCTACTGTAGGATTATGAACAAGAATCTCATTGTTTTGATAAATCCTTAATTCCATATCAATATCGCTAGGTTTCTTATTGTATTCCAAACAAAAAAGAGCAGCATATATCTCAAGCTGTTCCATGTGTGCTCTAGTTACACCAGTTTTTAAATCATGTATTCTTAATAAATTGTTTCTAAATATAATTGCATCAGCGGTCCCAAAACAATTATCTGAATAATATAAAACTTGTTCTGGCTTCATCTTAAATCCAATAGCATCATTAACATACATGTTTAATGTCTTTTGAGATTTAGGTAATTTTTGTCCTAAAGTTATACATTGACAAGCAAAGTCATGTAAGATAGTTCCATTTAATGTTGCTTGAAATTTAGTGTATGAATCTACTAATTTATCAGCATCATAATTAATCCAATGATATTTGCTAGCACCCAGGAATGCATGTTTACCTTCCAGAGAATAGTGTTTGTTGAAGTTCATCTAGCACTACCTCCTTATTCTCAGGATATATAAATCTTGCAAATGACATGTCGTCCATTTTGTCAACATAATATTCTTGATTAGGACGATGTGATGCAGCTCCAGATTTCTTTACTTCTAGAGCTGCCCATTTGTCATTGTATAAAATTAAAAGATCTGGTATTCCTTGAATATAGGCAGAATCATTTTTCATGACTATACATCCAACGAAAATATCTTTTAATTCTTTAATTAAATTTTTTTGAAAATCTCTTTCTAATTTCCCCATAATAGAATATCCCCTTTCAAACCTTAGTAGTACAATTTCATTATCATTAGCATTGACATATTAGGTTTTGATAAGGTTTTTAAAATTTCGTACATACAATCATCTCCTCTTTAAAATATAGCTTTCATCGCTCTTAATGAAAAAGAAGAGAGTAAGAATTACTTCTTATAATAAAGCCATCAAAACAGTTTTATCTCTCTCCTCATAAAAGGGCATGTTTTTTTCGCGTACCCTACTTGTTCATTTTATCTTTAATTGAGTCCACTATAAGTGAACACAAAAATATAATGCATATACATATAAATAAAAATTGCATTAAACTTCTATCTCCCATAATATCTTCTCCTAACTAAAATGGAAATTCTTCATATATAATTCTAGCTCTATAATAACTTTCGTCTCTTTCGAACACTTGCTCTAATTCATAACTTAATACTACGTATTCATCTAATAGCATCTTTATTAATTTTATAACCTTATCATAAGATTTACATTTTAATTCAACTTTAGTTTTTTCCATAAAAATCCCTCCAAAAATAGTTTGTGGTCAAAAGGCCACTTTTTTTCGTCTATCTATATATATTTATTATTTTTTTTTCACATTAATAAGAGAAAAAAGTGGGTTTTTGGCCACAAGACCCCTGAAACCGTTGCAATCACTGGGTTTGAGGGGGTGGCCACTTTTCAAAAAAAGTGGGCTTTTGGCCATTTTTTCTGGCCATTTTTGGCCACTTTTTTCTCACTTTTGCAAAAAAAATAGGGAATAGTCAAATAAAACTGACCACTGCCCACTTTTTAAAAATAAAACTGACCATTATAATTCGTCTTCATGTGCTCCTATAAAGAACAGAACTATCAAACCTACAGCTACAAAATATAGCAAACCATAAAATAATACTTTACCTAACATCCATATCCTCTCCTTTTTAATTTATCTTTTAACACTTCTTTATAGTTAGCCACAACCCTAGACACATAACTTATAGATACACCAATTTCTTTAGCTACTTTTTTTCGGTCCCATTTTTCACCAGCTATGCAAGCATTGACATAACTTATGAAAATATCTTTTTTCTTTTGTTGTTTTTCAGGGAACATATTATCGATCGCTTCAAATATAACGTCAACAAGCTCTTCACATAATACTTTTTCATCTATAAGCGCTTTATCATCTTCTATAAGTTCATATAAAGGAGTCTCATCGTCATTACCTATACCTACAAGCTTATCTAAAGACGTCATAGTTTTCATACGTTTCTTAATCTCTTCTCTAATTTTTTCATTAGTTTCTCGGTGCTTATCATAAGCAAGTATTATATCGTTATGCATAGTTCTTTTGTAATAATTCATAAATGAGCTATTTTGTTTTTTACAATCAAATTTTTCAACAGTTTTCATAAATGCTATACTCATTATAGGCAACAACTCAGTAATTTCATCAATATTAGCGTATTTGTTTAGCTCTGATACTGCAACAGGATATGTCAATCTAAATAAAGTATCTTTATAATACTCAGCGTTGTTCCCATTTCTAATGTTGTTAACAGCTTCATTAATATAACTCTTATAAGTATATTCCTTTGGTATTTGATATTTATTTAAATCGTAATATAACATAACCTCTCTCCCCTTTACTTAAAATATCTTTTTATTTTCTTCTATTCTTTTTCCATTTATTTTTCTTACTTTTCTTTAAGACAAAGCTTAGCTTGTATTCTATTCTTTCTCTATAAATACCATCGAATGAAATCATCATTAATCACCTCTCTCCCCTTTATTTATATAATTTACGCCCTTTTAACCAGCTATCAATATTATTAAGGTCAATATTATAATTAGACAAACTATCAAAAATTCGAATATTTTTTCAATAATATAGAACTTCATATTACTTTAATCTCCTTTCTAAAATTTTAGCTATTTTCCATAAGGCGCAATTGATGCATATAAGAGCTACTAATATCAAAAACATATTATTCAACTCCTCTATATTTCTTTAATTCTTCTTCAAACTCTTTTGTTTTATCATAACCACAACCAAACATTTCAGGACAGAAACCTCTGTAAATACATTCTCTAACCATGCAGCTTGCTAATTCTGGTTCAGTCTTAGCTACTTCGTCCTTAACAGCTTGCCACGCCTCCCTAGTTTCAGGAGACGCGCAACTACATAATCTTTTTCTAGATATATTAATAAGTGCTTGTGCGTTTGCTTCAACTTCATGGTTTACTAAACTACCTTGTGGAAGATCATCTCTATTAACTCCTGTACGATCAGTTCTTTGAGTTTTAACAAAGTGGTCTATACCGAATTTATGTCTAACAAAATGAACGCTAACCCAACTCTTTAAGTCATGCCAGCGCCATTCAAATTTTAATTTTCTTATTGGTGAATGTTCTGATAATATCAATTGTCTTTTCCATTTACTATCAGGATATGCTCCTGTATTTTTTCCTATTGTATTCATAGTTGCGTCCTTAACGTCTTGCCAATTATCAGTGTGTTTAAATTTATCTATTTTCATTATTTTACCACCTTTCTTTTTCCACATTTTGTACATACTCCAACACCTCTTCCGTAATTTTTCATATCACCGAAGAAATATTCTTCCATTTCATAATGATGTCTACAGAATAGACGCTTAAAAAATCCAGCCATATTTATCCTCCTCTACAAAATACATTGATCTTATTCCATATCTAAATGCTGTCAAATGCTCGACAAGACATCCGTCTGCTTCATTCCATCCTGGCATAAATAAAACTAAGTCAGCATAAACCATTAATTGTATAGAACGACCTAAATATGCTAATCTTGGAGCATCACCTAAATCTATCATTGTGTCAATTAGTTCAATTTTTTCATCTTTATAAAATTTTTTTAAAAATTCCACACCTCTTTCCATTTCTTTTTTAATTTCTTCGTCAGTTCTTCCATGCATTGGTAAAGATATAAATACTTTCATTAATAATTTTCCTCCTCTTTTATATCATGAATTCTATCTACTTCTACTCTTTCCATTTCTCCTCTTTCGTCCATAACAATTGCAAAATCGTCTGTCATACATACCAAGTCAAATATCTTATTAGCTGGTTCACATTGGTCGCATAAGGCTACAGTAGAGTTTTCTATTTGGTAATCAAGACATAAACCACATTGAAAATATGTCGGCTTAACTTTACACGTTTTCATAACATTCACGCCCCTCTTTTTTCTTTAATTGATTAACAGTGATTCTTTGTTTTCTTTTAGATTTCTTTTTCTTATTTTTGATTGCTAAAAATCTATCAGCCTTTCTTATAGTCTCATTAGAAAATGGGCCATTCTCTTCATAAGTTTTATAAAACTCATAGTTATCTAAGAATTTATTAATCATATTAAACACCTCTCCCTAATTTTTTAATATACTTTGTATCTATCAGTGAATGGTTTACCAGTGCGTCTTGATATTTCTTCAGCATGTTTAGCATTCAAGTATTTATCATTTGTTAATCCAACAGTAGAATCATCTTTGTAATATCTCAAGTCTAGATTCTCATTAAAATATCTTTCTTGTTCATCTAATGGTAATTTACAAAAATATTCATATGTTTCTTTGTCATAATGATGATCTTCTTTTTGTTCTTTTTCTTCTTTTTTAGAAGGCTGTCCTCCTAAACCAATATAAAGAAAAGAGCCACCAATAATGACAGCTCCCCAAAATATAATACTTGACATACTAATTACCTCCCTTAATTATTTTCTAGGTCCCCTAACTTTAATTAATTTCTTTTCAAGTTTGTCTAAAATATCTTCAACCGTATCTCTTGTTCTTTTGCTTAATTTCATAATCTTTTTGTTCTTTTCATACCAGTCAAATATCTCAAACACATCTCCAGATTTCCAACTGAATGACCACCAGTCACAAATCATTTCGATGATATATTCATAAGGCATGTCTAATGCTATAACGCTAGGTCGCCCGTCATCTGTTAAATGAACCCAATGTTGCCAATGGTGAGGGTTTTGATGTATATGGTATTGGAATGCGTATCGCATTTTCTTTTCGCTATCTTTTGATTTCTTTCCATAGAAATATTCATCGTATGCATCGTATTCGTCGTTATTATACTTTGTATCATCATGAAGTAATATATTTAATTCGTAATCAACGCCAGGAATATCGATAAGTACTTCAGGCAAACTTCTTTTAATCCAATAGAATCCTTTTCTAACATTTGCACAATGTTCTTTTATATATTCGTCATATTCCTTGCTCATAGTTGTTACCTCCCTTTCGAAAATATCTTTTTAATTTAATTATTCATATAGTTCAAATACTTGAATTCTTCCATATCTAAAATGTTCTTCCATGTATCTTTCGGCTGATTCTCTAGTTTTACAAATTTTTTCAACTCTTCTATCTATCCAATCGCCATCGCAATCCATCCATTGAGATATAACAGCATATACTTTCATTATTCTTCCTCCTCTTCCTCGTAATCTCTATGCTTGTCTAATAAATCAATAACGTAAGCTTTAGGACAATCTTCATTAGGATAAGTTCCATATTTACATTCATAGCATTCATGTTGACTACAATATAAATTACATAGCTTGTGAATATCTGCAACTAGTTCTCTTTCTTTTTTAGTTTTTCTTCTACATGTCATTTTACATCGCCTCCTTTAATAATTGTATATCTATTTTTTCTAGGATTTCATAAAGAGGTGCTAACTTACTAAAATTAAATAAATCTGTTTCTATTCTTTCTAACTCTTTTTCTTTTATAAATTTTATTAAATCTGTTCTCTGTTCTAATAGTTTACAATATTTACCGTTCATAATAATCCTCCTATAAAATTAAAATAAAAAGGACAAGCCCGTGTAGGCTCATCCTTAATTAAGTCAATATCGATTAGGTTATAATATAGTAAAGAAATCTAATAAATCTGCTACAGTGTCAAATCCTAATAAGTCGGCAGACTTTCTTAATAAAGTATTTCTAGCTAATTTTGTTTTAGCTTTTAATGCTCTTTCATAAAGTCCTAAACCTTCTTCTAATTCTTTTTCACTTACCATTTTTACTAAACTTAATTCCATCATAATAACCTCTCCTTTATATATTCTTTTCATAAAGGAATATGTTTTTTTCGCGTATTAGAATATTAAAACTAGCATTAATAAAAGAAATACCAAGATTGCAAATGACAATATTGCAGCTTTAACAAACACTTCGACTACCATTTCTATTATTCTCCATAAGAATCTTAACATAATAATACCTCCTAATCACATTTAGTTTAATATAGCTAGTATCATGCAAAATACACAAAAGAATATATAGTTTATGAATGCATATATTAAAAACACTAATAGAGCTGCTAATAAAAGTTCAATTATATCTCGCATACAATCAACTCCTAATCACATTTAGAATATCCGCAATTCTTACAAGTAACACATCCGCCTTCATTAGTCATTTCCATACCACATTCAGGACAAGTGTTATTTGGAACTACCCAATTCTCTGGTTTCATCATAGCTTTAAATTGTTCTTTTAAAATATCTTTTTCTTTTACTGCATCTTTAATTTCTTTTTTACTGCATGTTTCACATTTGTTGAATCTATCGTATTCTTCTTGTATAGTTCTAGCTAAAATATCACCACAACTTAATCCGTCAATAACTTTCTTACTACCTTTAGCTTGAGTACACGCTGAGCATTTAACGCCTTTAACAGAGTCGACTATACTTTCTATTGCCATTCCACCTCTAAGCATTGTAGATGCCATACGTCCTAATGATTCTGCATTAGCTACACAACCTCCTGATTTTCCTGGGTCAATAAACACTTCAACTAAGTTATCGTTGTCATCTCTATTAATTGTTATATATAGTTTTCCACATGCTGTTTTCTTAACATATGTTCCACCATTTAATCTTCCTCCTAAATCAGATCTTGTCATAGGCTTGATTTTGTCAAATACTTTTTCCTCTGGTAAAATATCTTTTTCTTCTATCTTAACTTCAGGTTCTTCTTTTGGCTCTTCTTTCTTTTCGCTTGTTAATACTCCAACTCTAGCGCAGTTTTCTCTAAATATAGTTAAACCTTTAAGTCTATTTTTCCAAGCGTAAATATAAAGTTTACGAACATCTTCTACAGTTGCTGATTCTGGTAAATTTACAGTAGAAGATATAGATGCATCAATATGTTTTTGCCAAATACTTTGCATTTTTACTCTTTTCATTGGATCAATTGTTTTTGCTGTAACAAAATATGATGGAAGTACAGGTTTACCAGTAGTAAGGTTGTATATTACTGCATTGCTATCTAAATATGCTTTTACTATAGGTGTATAAACTTCATAATATTGATCTTTCCCATGTAAACTTTCTGTCTTTCTTGTATAGCTTGTATCAAATATAGGCTCGATACCTCCAGATACTCCTAGCATTGTAGAAATACTTCCAGTAGGAGCTATAGTTAATAATTGAGAGTTTCTTAATCCGAAACGTTTTACAGCTCTTTTAGTTTCTTCTCTTGTATTTTCAATGAAATATAAATTCTTGTCTAATGCTTCAGGTTTAAATTTGTTATATGGTTTTTTATCTCTAGCTAAATATGCAGAAGCACCTATTGCTGTGTCCGCCATTATAAAACCTATACGGTCACATAAAACTATAGAATCAGCACTACCATATTCCATACCCATTTTTATAAGCATGTCTGCTAAACCAAAAATACCTAAACCTATTTGTCTCCAATCAGCAACAGATTCTCTTTGCTCTTCTAATGGATGTAATTCTAATCCTTCATCTAAAACTTCATTCAAAGCTTTAACTGCACGTGCTACTGTTTCAGCAAAATCATCGAAATCAAATTTACCATTCTTAACAAATGCAGATAAATTTATGGCACCTAGTAAGCAGCTTCCTCCAGCTGGAAGCGGCTCCTCAGCACAAGGATTTACACCAGCAAATTTAAATTCAGAGTCGTCTGCAAGAAGATTCCATTTTTCTATATTATCCCAGTACAACATCCCTGGTTCACCATAGTTCCAGTTGTTCGCACACAGTTTTTTAAATATAGTAGGAGCAAATACAGTCTTAACTATTTCTTCTCCTGTTTCTTCTCTAACAAATGTTAAATCGTAGTATTCTCCTAAAACGACTGCTCTCATAAATTCATCTGTAACTCTTATAGATATGTTAGCTTTAGTTATTTTATTTAAATCTGTTTTAATATCTATGAACTCTTCAAGGTCTGGATGATTGCAACCAAGAGATATCATTAAAGCTCCACGTCTTCCGTTTTGTCCTATCAAACTTGTTGTCAAATTATATAAATCCATAAATGATACAGCTCCTGTTGTCTCTTTAGCAGCGTTGTTTATAACAGCTCCTCTAGGTGCAAGTTGTGAAATATCAATCCCACAACCTCCACCATAAGAGAAAGTTCTTGCTAATTTCTTAGCCGCATCAAATATAGATTCTAAATTATCTTTAGGTGGTTCTATAACGTAACAATTAGAATATGTTACTTTTCGTCCTTGTTTTTGTAATCCTCTATTTGATAATATTCTTCCTCCGAATAAAAACTTTTTATCTAAAATATCTTTCTTAAGTTCTTCGTTTCCATTAGAAACTCTATCTAACCATTGTAAAAAAGTTTCTCCTTCATGTTGATATTTTTTACGCCAAATATCACATCCTAATTTATTATCTTCACCTAACCAATCTTCAACCCACATTTCTCTACTTATTCCCATAATCATTCCCCTTTCTATAATTTCATTAATATATTATAATAAAACGCTTTTACAATTTTTTCAAATTCTTCTATAGTTCCATTGTTTGTGATATGATAGTCGTACCAACAATCTTCAACATTTGCATCAGCTTGATTCGAAGTTATCTCAGGTACGTTGTCATTTTGTATAAATATAGATATCGCATTGAACTCGTAAACAGCTCTTATTATATCGTCAGGTTCTCTCATATCTATAATCATAATTTTTTCCTTTATATCGTCATTGTAGAATGCATCTACTTTTTCAGCAACATCATTATAAGACATATCACTATATATAGTTGTAAGTTGTTTCAAATCCGCTAAGAATTTTCTATCTTTTTCAGATTTACCTCCTTTCCAACCACAGTCTAATGCTATTGATTTCACCTTATCTATAATTGAATATTTATAAACTTTTTGACATTTATTTAATAGTATAGCGAATGTATCTTTACCTGCTCTTGGTTTCCCATTTACAATTAATACTAATTTTTCATTCAAACATACCATCTCCTTAAATAATATATTCTTAAATATCAGCAAAAGCTTTTTCATTAAATTTCTTTTTACTTTTTATAGCTCTAGATATAGCTAAGTCAATTCCAGAATGTGTTTTTAAATGATAAAAATATAAATCTTTATATGGAGTGTTAAGCCTGTCTATTCTACCAGCTGATTGATGCATAATTTTATAACTGTAATTCTGACTGAAAAATACAATAGTATCTGTTTCTATACAGTTCCATCCTTCAGCTCCAGCTGTGTATTGAACTAAATATACCCATTTCTTAGATTTAGGTATAGGTTCATGCTTGTGTCCATTCCATTCTGCAACTTTAACATCTCGTCCATAATAAATATCTTTTAATATTTCAAGCTCATAGTCAAAATTGTAGAATACAATAATTTTATTATGTCTACTAAATATATCCAATAATGCATCTAGTCTGGACTGATGCGTATTTACAACTTTACGTAATGCATAACAAAGTCCACTGGCATTTGTAATAGGTTCATCTTTCCAAATATCCCAGCGTCTTTTCATAATGTCTTTATACATTTTCACATCATATTTGACATAAATATCTTCATGATGTTGTATTGTTTCTCGTTTAAAATCCATGTCTATTAATATCTCCCTTCTAAATCTTAATAATCTTCCAGTATTAATATATCTGTCAACTTTTGGAAATTTACAGAATCTAGAATATACAACATGTTCCCGTATAAATTCTGTCTTATTCTTGTAGAACCCATTTGCTAAGAAAACCGGAATATAATCCATCCAAGTATCACCAGGAGTAGCTGACAGTAATATCCACTCATTAAATTTAGCTATCTTTAAGAATGCTTTAACCCAAGCCCCTGAACCAACAACTCTTTGCTCATCGAATATAAAGAATGAGTTTTTAACATCCTTATACTTTTGAATATTGTTCCATGAGTCTATTACAACTTTATTAGAATATATGTTTTTATCATCATGCACTGATAATAAAAATGGTGCTAATTCTCCTTCCCATTCAAGAGTGTCTCTTTTACGGGCAGTTGTTATAATATATAAATCTTTAGGTGGATCACTCATTGGTACATATTTACCACCTTTTAGGAATTTTTCATCCCCGGAATTTTTTAAATAATAATATGAAAGAGAAGTGAGAGATTTTCCACTTCCCACTCCTCCATTTAGGATACAACCATTTTTCATATTTTTTACAGCATCTATTTGATAATCTCTAAGTTTCATTAGAAAGGCAAATCCTCATCATCTAGACAATCATATTTTCCGGCGAATACATCTTGTTCGATTGTTACATACATAGTTTTTAAATATGCTTTAATACCTTCTTTACCATTAACTTCCCAATGATAAGGTCTTATTATTAAATCAACATTTGCTATCTCAGCATAATCTAAAGTGTCTATTGATTCTTCATCTAACACTGTTTTTGTTTTACCAGATATCATTACTACTTTAGGTGGGAAATTTCCAAATGCTACAGTTACTTGTAAGTAATATGTTGGTTCGTCTTCATCTTCTCTTGGTCTTAAAGCTTTAACATTCCATCCCATTTGTCTTAAATCCTCAGCTGAATCTCCGTCAAGTATTACACAGAAGTTTCTATTTCCTGCTCTATTAAATTTACTTTCTTCACCTGCAAAGTTTTTAAATATTAATCTCGCATTTTCCACTACTATATTATCTATTCTTTTATTCATATATACCAATCTCCTTTTTATAATCTATTTTTATAAATACCAATTAACATGGCTATAACCCAAATAAGCTCAACAACTATCACCCAATTTAATATAATTTCATACATAATATCACCTATTCACTCGGACCTATAAATGGAACATCTTCATCATAAAACGGATGCATACCGTACTCACCTTCTATAAATATAGGTGGAGTATATGGTGCATCAGATACAAACCACTCATAGTCTCCGTATTTTTTAATAGTATCAATCGCGGCATCTGCCATTTCTTTAAAATGCCCTTCATCAATATCATCAGTTCTACCAAGAGATGATACTATCTCTGCCTCAAGCCAACGATATCCTTTTGCTCCAGTAGCTGAATAATATTTACCGTCTTTTTCACGCATTAATAAACCGCCTCCACAACCTGGTTTAATAGGGCAGAAACGGCCAACCTTTCCTATGAATCTATAATTATGTCCTTTTGCTATTTCTTCTTTTAAATTGTTTATCAAATTTTCATCCTCTGGGGAATTTTTCAAAACTTTATTTAACTCTTTTTCTAAACTAGACACATCTGGTAAATTCTCATTCATATCTAAATATAAACTTGAAGTTACAGATTTTGTTTCACATAAGTCATCAAATAATATGTCCTCTTTAGAAAATAACTTCTTAAATACATATGGTATTTGAAATTGAGTTCCTGTTGCAGTCCATTCACCATTGTCATACTTAGCAATATATACTGCATCATTTACTAAACACATTCTATCATAAGTCGCCTCATGCTCAAATTCATATCCGTATTGTCTTCCGAAGTCCATTACAAACTCTATTATTTCAGGTGTTGCATCAGGAATTTTTATAGAGTCTGTTTTAATATGTGCTACTTTAAACCCTCTTTTTTGAACTTCGTCTTGAAGTGTTCTCATAAATAAGGCTCCTCTTAGAGCAATTATATTGTTTTTATTTCTGATATCTCTAAAAGGATTATCGAAGTTCGCTGAGGTTAAACCATACACTGAATTTATAGCTATTTTCAATGCTTGTGTCAGATTCTTAGCTGTTGTTTCATCATCTAAATAAGGAGCAAGTTTTCCGCCAAACATTTTTCTAGCTTTATCAAAGTCTTTTCTTTTAATAGCTATACGTGCATCAACAAGATCCTTAAAGTGTTGTGTATATTCGCCAAAGGCATTAAGATTTATAGCAGAATGGGGGTGCATAGAAGCAACATCCAATAATGCAATGTTGCCATACATTCCTGGTTCAGCATAAACATAACCGCCTTTTCCAACATCTGTTCCACGATATATATTTTTTCCGTCGACAAACTCATAACCGGGGAAAGCATTTATAATGTCCATCTAATCACTCCTTTCTAAAAGTGTTTATAACCATTTTTTCCTCTGTTATATTCTTTAGAAAATTTAACTCTACCCATTATATCTATATAATATTTATCACTAGGTTTTAATCTATTATATAAATGGAATCCTGTAGATCCATCAAAATCATAAAATGCATAACCAAATCTACTATCTTTTACAAAGTCACCACCTTCTTTATTGTATTCTTCTTGTAATATAACTAATTGTCTACATATGCCGTCATAAAAAGAATCAGTTAATGGTGATTGGTCATACTCATAATATGCCACTGAATTTAATATTATTTTTCTTTGTAAAAATTCTATTTTAGTTAATGTGTTCCAGTATTCTGGAAATGCTTGACATTCAAATTGTTTACCCATAAATATCCTCTCCCTTTGAAAAAATGAAAAGAAAAAGACACGGTTGGATTCGAACCAACAACACACGCCGGGAATGGCGTTGCTCTACCATTGAGCTACGTTATCTTTCTCTCATAATAGACATTGTATTTTTCGCGTATTATAAATTTTTACTAGGCGAATTAACTTTGAAAATATATCTTAAAAATCGCATGAATTTATTTCGCATAATTAAACCTCCTAATAATATTGCTTTCCTGTCGCTAAGTCTGTGTAAACTAGATTAGGATGTCTTTCTTTGCCAAATATAATTCTTGTAGTTAATGTATTAGTTGTATCGTTAACAGACATGCCGGCTAAATCCGCCAATATCTCTCTTGCTGTAAAGTCACCTTTTAATTTATGGAATACTGCCTCAGTTGCAATAACATCATTATCACAATATTCTGCTACTTGTGTCCATAGTTCTTCAGGTACTGGTTTGTCCCATGGTAATCCTAATTCTTGATGGTGTATACCTAATTCAATTTCCCATTTTTTAAGTGATTGTTTCTTAGCTGCAAAGTCGTATACATCAGTATAAGATATGTTGTATGCCTCTCCAAAGAATCCTTTACCTTCATTTATTATTTTTTGTGATAAGTTAAATAACTGTTGATTGTTGTATCCCATAAGTCTTGCGTATAGCATATGGTTATCGTATCGTCTACAGTTAAACCCTACAAGTTTATACTTAATTAGTTCTTCTATCTCAGCCGGTTTTGGATTTATCATTCTAACAACTGGTTTGTCTTCTCCATCGTACTTCCAATTGACTAAAAATAAATTTGGAAATATCTCAATATCGTAAAATACTATTTGATCTTCTGGTCTGGAACCAACTGGTAATGATGGTTCTTCTGATTTGAACTGCATCTTATTGACTAACTTAATACAATAATCTGCTTGATGTGTACTAGATGCTGCAAATGATAATACAGCAGGTTTCATGTCGCTTACATCGTATTTTAAATCACTTTTATAAGCGTCATCTAAAATCTTATATATAAAATCGATACTCGGTTTAGTTCCTGGATGTATTTCTTTTTTCATGTTTTTCTTAATTAGAGTCCTAATACCTTTCTCAGTTTTAATCGCTTCAAAATTAACCACTTTATCTTCTCCTTTCAATGGTAATCCTGAACTAATTGTTGCTATAGGTAAATTATTACATTTAGTTAATTTACGTCTTAATGAACTCTTTCCAGAATATACCTTAACCTCAATATGGTCTGCATATATAGCACTTAATTTTTTCGGATCTCCTGTGTAAATATAATGTAGATGAACCCCTTTTCCACTTTTACTGAACTCAGCATAAGTTGGAGGCCATTTACTTGCCTCTTCGACATTTCGTTCTAATGATTTTTCACCATTTTCATCTGGAATATCAAAATCTATAACTATATGGTTTTCGGGAACTTTTACATAATGTAGTTCTTTAGTGTTGATATCATCTAATGTTGTAGTAACATTGTCCCATTTCTTAGACGGAGTTCCTTTTGAGGTTGCATATTGAGCTGGATATTTTCCACAATCTTTATCAAATATAGATTCTGTGGAATTAAATTCTATAAGTTTTATTTTAGGTGTTTGTACTTCTTCTTTTTCCTCATCTTCAAATTTATCTGCTCTGAATCCAATATAAACACTTCTCATTCTAGTATCATTTTTAGTATATCTATCTTTATAATCTCTAAAATAATTTTTAAGTTCTTCTTTAAATATCCTTTTGCTGAATGGATATGGTACGTTCGCTTCGTCGCAATAAGTTTTATACAACTCCCATGCGCTCTTAAGCGGTACATCTTCTTGTTCTTTGAAAGTAAAATAACTATCAAGAACAAAGTTATAGAAATCATTCGAAGCGCCTAACATTGATACTGGTACATAGTCATCATAAGCTCCCGGGTCCTTACGATAAATATCTTCACAGTATTTTGCTATGGCGCCTAATTCGAAATCTATACGTTTTGTAACGTCATCATATTCACGTTTAGTCAATTTATTGCCAGACGGAGTTACATCTATAAGCCTTCTTATCAAACCTGATTTGGCGTCTGTGATTTTTACTGGTTTATTTGTACCCATATATAAGAAAGCATTGAATCTATTAGAATATGCGGCTTTGAATTTTTCATTTACAGTCATTAGCTCGTGTGAAACAAGACTGTTTAATCTTGTGTTATCTTCTATCCTAGATAAATCGCCGTCATGTTGAATAGCTACAAGTGGGTTAGTTTTAAATGATTCCAAAGCAAATGAGTTACTGCTTGAACCTAACGCTCTAGCATCAAATACAGAATAATATCCTTCAAATAATTTTTGAATAACATTTAATATAGTAGATTTACCTGTACCTGCTGAACCATAAAACACCATAAATTTTTGAATATGTTTTGAATCACCTGTAACTATAGCACCTATAGACCATTCAATCTTATGACGTTCCTCTGGAGAATATAATGTTGATATAAGTTTGTCCCATGCTGATACGTTACCTTTCTCCAAAGGATATGGCAATCTCTTGCTAGAGTAATCTTTCTTTGATACTTTCGTATTTGAAAATATAAGTTTATCATCAAGCTGATGAAATGAATCTCTCATTTGTTTTTGACAGTATTTATGCCATGTATCTATCATCCCTGATTCCGCATCCCACATATGCATAATTCTGACATGTCCTTCAAATTTACCTTTATTTTCTTCTGCGTATTGATCTAAATATTTATCTATTATAGATAATGCGTCTTGCTCATCTGTAGACCATAGTCCGCGTTCTTCAACCCATATTGCATAGAAGTCTCCACCTCTTATCATTAAGTCAGAACTTTTCTTGATTATAAATTTAGGATATATTTCAATGACACCACGTTTTGTACTTCTTGTAGATATCATTAAAAAATCTAACATTACATAGTGTCTCCTTTCTAAGTAATACTATCTAAAAACCAACACATCTGCCACCAAATTTCAACATCTCTTAAATCAGATTTACAATTTTCTATTCTTATGATGTTTCCTTTTCCGTCTGGTTCGTACTCTCTATTCATAAATCTAAATATAATGTCTTTAACTTTGGCTGTACTAAATTTACTATCATTCATACCATTTAGTTCTAAATTAGATATCATCATCCAGAACCAATAAGCTACAGAGTATTCTTCATCAGAGTTTTCCATTATATTATTCATATGGAAACATAAAGCTATCATCATTTCGAGAACTGTGCACGGTTCTTCCCATTCTAAAATATCTTTATTTCCTCCACCTTCATATACATATCTCCATCTCAATTCTTCACCGTCGGCCGCACGGTTAGAATCGAAATCATCTTCATATGTAAATGTCATACTGTGTAATAATCTTAATAGCTTTTTATATGAACGTCTTGCATATCGTCTTTTATTCACCAAAGAATATAACCAATCAAAGTAGTCGTTTAAAATATAATTGTCAATCATAATAACCTCCCTTCTGAACTATAATTGATGAGGCTTTTTATCAGGGAAATCGTCATATTCATCATATTGATATGGGTCTCTTAATATTTCATAATCAACCATGTAAATATCATCTCTAACATATATAGCTTTACAATCCGGATGTTCATCAAATATCTTTAAGTTTTCTTCCCCTGCAACACTATAATCTATTACATCATCAAGATCATTTGTTAATACTTTATCTTTGTAATATGTTAATGTTGCTGTGTCATAAGTAGGGTCTTCACCGAACTCTTCAACATCTATGATAAAAGGCTCATAATTAGTTCTTTCTTCTTTTTCTTCTTTTTTATTTTCTTTAGTTTCAGTATCATTATATTGTGTATAATTTGTATAACCTTTTACTATTTCGTTATATTCGTTTTTACTGTTTTCTTCTTCAACTTCTTTTTCTTCTTTGTTATTTTCATCTTCTTCTAACATTTTATCTTCATTTGGAGTCTTAGCATTTTTTCTAAGTTCTCTATAATACTCTCTCATTTCAGCTATTTCTTCTTCAGCTTCTTGTTGGTATTTGTCTCTTACTACTCTTGCTGCAACTGCAGCGCCAGCTAAAGCGCCGGCTGCAAATATACATAAACCTTTAAATAGTTTCATAAATAACCTCTCCTTTACAAATATAATTTAATCATTTAATCATTGAATACACGGCTAGTGCCTAAATTGTCTATTTCATCACCCCAAGCTAAATTCCATATCTCTCCATCAACGTTGAAGTCTAATAATATGTTTGGTTCGTATCCGTTTACAAATGCTCTAACTCTATCTCTTTGTAAGTTATATATACCGAAATCTACAAAGTTGTCTCCTATTGGATTATCTGGATTATATACCCAACCAACGATTTGTCCTGCTTTAGTTTCGTCGATACCCAACATTCTATAAACTTCATTTAAGAACAATCTACCTCTTGCTCTTAATAAATCATTTGCATATTGTTGTTGAGCTTTTAAGAATGTTAAATTGTATTCAGCATCGTTTTGCCAAGCTGCACAACTTTCATCAAAGAATCTTGCATAGTCACTATAACTTTCTGGACTATTAGGGTCAACTTCTATTTCTTTGATAGTTTCTTTTATTTCATTACCATCTTCATCAACTGTAGTTATTTCTTTAGCTTTGATATTGTATCTTATTTCTTTTTCTACTTCATCACCAAATCTTTCAGATACTCTTTTTCTATATTCTTTGAATGATTTATCTATTGTTGCATACGCTGCTGTTAAAGCCGCATTTCTTTTTCTTAATATATTATTTGATGCTAGTAAACATCCTAATGAACCTGCACATAATATAACTGAAGGCGCATATAATTTTGCTATTTTCATTCCTGTTTGTACATATGTTATAGTTGTATCACTTTTAGCATCATGCTCGTCATATTTATCTTCATATGCTGGGTCAGCTACTACTTCTTTTATCTTATCTAATTGTTCTTTTGATTCGTCTAAAATATCACTTAATTTTGTTGTTGCTTTACAAGCCATTACGAAACTTCCTACTACACCAACAACTCCAACACCTGCTAATATTTCAGGTGAATGCTTTCTAACTTTCATTTCAGATTTTCTATAAGTCACCATTAATTTATTTTTAATATTTTTCATATTATTTCATCTCCTTATTTTTTCTTTTTTCATCTAACATTATTCCGATACATATTCCGACAACACCGCATGCAAATGCTAATGGGTTATCCTTGATAACATCTATTATGAATTGTGTTAATGGATATTCTTTGCGTTCGACCACCATTTTATTTTCATCCATTAGCAAACACCTCTCTTTTTAGAACAATGTTGCTCCCCTAATACCATCAAAGATGCGCCCAATAAACAGGCGCCAACCATTAATACTGCTACTTTACCAATTCCGAATTTCATTTTCTTCATTAACAAGCACCTCTTTTCTTCATGCTTACACCTGCAAGTATCATCCCAACACCAACAAGTCCAACGACTCCAACTACACCTAAAAGTTTTTTCATATTATTTAACACCTCTCTTTTCTATTAAAGTGCACACTCCAAACATTATTATACTAACAGCCGCTACTGCTAAACATCTTTTAACCATTTTCTTTCTCATTATTTATTTTCCTCCTTTTCCAAACTTTCAGTATTTGCTTCATAATATATCTTATCTATAAAATGTGATACTTTCATAGATAATCTTAGAAATGTAATCAAACATGTTATTCCAAGAATCGGTAATATTTTTTCAAAATTGGCATTTAAAAATAAAGCTATAAGTCCATCTATTATTATCATAAATATACCTCCTTATAATGGTTTTATTCTAGGAAATACTAATAAATATCCGTCTCTAGTTCTTTCTATATCAGCACCTCTTAGATTAGTCCATCCGTACTTATTGTCTGTATATTTTCCAGATATACCAACTAAGTCATATAAATCAGCAACACTCACAACGCCGTATGAATCTATTAAATCTTCCATCCTATTTAATACTTCTTCAGCTTCTCTTCTAGATTCTAATATAACATCTTCGTAGTCATAACCTAAAGATCTTCTTCTAGAACTTCTTCTATAATCATCTTCTCTGTCATCATAATATTTGCTATATGATACTTTACTTCCTCTTGATTTGCTCTTAGATTTTGTTTCGCCATATAGCAACATATCAATACCATTTGATACTATTTCAGATAATGTCTTCTTTGCCGCTGGTAATAATACCTCGTATAAAATATAATCTTTCACATTTGAAATATCTTCAGTTACAAATACATCAGAAAGCTTATTAGCTCCTGACTTCTTTTTAGTTTTTACTTTACCAGTTGCTACCTTTTCTATCTTCTTATCTTCTTTTCTAACCTCACCTTTAGATTTGTGAGAGTTTGATTTGTAATCTTCGCCTATACAATTTTTCATATTTAACGCTCCTTTATAAATATATTTTTATAAGAACAAAAGCAAAAGAGAAAGCAATCGTTTAAATTGCTCTCTCTTTTAAAGTCATACATCATTTATAGATATAATTATGTTACTAATTATACTTCTTCAGATTCAACTTCAGCTTCGATAACATCTCCATCAGTGTCTAATCCTTCATTATCACTTTGTTTCATTTCAGCTTTGAAAGTTCTAACTCCTGCCATAGTAGCTTTGAATACTTTCTTTATAGGTTTACGTGCTAGCATTGCTAGTCCTGCAACCGCTACAATTCCAGCTCCAATTGCCATTACATTGACATTAGAATCTTCTTTTTCTTCGGCTTCAACTTCGTCAAAAGTTCCCATTACAGATTGTCCATCTTCATTGACAATATCTTCCACTAAACCATTTTCATCCATTTTATAAGTTAAGTTTTGTTCCATAATATTACCTCCTAAAATTTATATTCTTTTCATAATATACGTTGTATTTTTCGCGTACTTAAAAGGATTTATCAAAATTATAAGTTGGTTGAATATCATAATTAACCACCACACAAGGTTGCCCATTATCTGCCATTTGTGCGCTAAAATATATTTCTACCATACCGTTCTTAATATTCCATCCTACAGCAGTTCCCATTTCAGTAGCTGATATATCTAACATGTCATAAAATTCATTTAATGAACAATAATCACCAGTTAATAAAACATGGTTTAATTCATTCTCAGCTTTCTTTATTCTATCTACATCAGAGTTAAAATATCTTCCTGATATAGTGTCATAGCATAAAGTTTCACCTTTAGAGAATATAACTGTATTGTTTGATACTGGATCTTTTGTCATTCTATCTTTAGATACTCTGTCACGTACTTCTTTTTCTTTTTCTTCACCAATAACTTCAACAACTTTATTTCTATATTCAGATAAAGCTCTTTCTGAAACGTGACAAGCTGTAGTTAATACTGCATTTCTTTTTGCGTTTACATTATTTGCTCCTATGATACAAGTTGTTGATAGACCGAACATAATTGTTGCTGGTAAATATGATTTCCAAGACATTTTTAAAATATCAACTTTAGTTAATTCTGGTTCTTCTTCAAGTCTTCTTATTTCTTTTTCTTTTTCTATTGCAGAATATACTTTAGGTGTTGCTTTTACCGCCATTACAACAGAACTAAACATTCCTGCTATACCTACCCCAATTAATATTTCAGGACTATGTTTTGTTGCTTTACCTTTTATATCATTACATAAATTTTTAATATCCATAATTACCCTCCTCAAAATAAAAAGTACAAGTCTATGCAAGACCCGTACTTCTTTTACTATTCACTTATTTTGCTCATATTTTCAAGAGCTTTGGCTACTTCTTCTTGAACTGCTTTTTGCATTTGTTTATCATTAGATTTCTGTCCAACTAATGTTGCTGCTATAGTTAGTACAGTAGCTCCTATAGATAATAATGCAGTTGTATCAATTTTATTTTTCATAAAACCATCTCCTTTAAAATATAACCTTCTCATAATATACGTTGTAATTTTTGCGTACTTACCATTCTTCATAACCTTCTTCAGGTGGTATAGGGAAATGTATCGCATGCGCTACTAAACCATCTGGTAATTCCATATCTTCCCATTTAATATCTATCCAAGCACTGTTGACTGTCTCCCAACATTTTAATCCTGACCAACCTAAGACTTCACCATAGTCAGTTTCTGGTAAATCGACATATCTGTAAAATTCATTTAGATTAGTATAACCTTCTAATGCGAAAGTCCTATTTAATCTATAAACAGCATTTTGCAAATCAAACAATGTTAATTCAAAATATCGTCCTGAATATTCATCAAAGAATAACATATCTTCATTAGACTCCGGTATAGATTGCTGAATATATTTATCCTTTGCTATTTCTTCTCGAACTCTCTTTTCACCATCTTCACCGTATATAGCTTTGACTTTGTCTTTATATTCGTTGAAAGATGAATTCAAATATGCGTAAGCACTTGTAAGGGCTGCTTGTTTCTTTTTATTCAATGCGTTTGCTCCAAATATACATGTTATTGTGGCTGTACCAAACAGTATAGTTGGAAAATATACAGGCGCTAATACAAGAGCTTTTTCAAAAGCTGTAAGAGATTGATTATCTCGTTCCATCTTAATCTCTTCTTGCTCTTGTAATACCGTAATTGCTTTAGGCGTTGCTTTTACTGCAGACACTGTGGTACCTACAACTCCTAATGCTCCTAAACAACTTAATATAGTTGACGTATTCTTTTTTGTATAATGTTGTGCTTTAGATGCTATTTGAGTTAAATTCATATTACCACTCCTTTCGAAAAATAAAAGAGAAAGGGCTCTCATCCGGCGTTAACCTTCATTGAATCTACTATTATTCAATTCTCTCATTCTTCATCCAGCTCATGACATTTGTTGATGTTGTACTGGTCCATCGACATCTACCTTTCTCTTAGAAAGAGACTTTAGCAGTAAGCAATTCCATTACTGGCGCTCCTTATACTGTTTTCTCTCTCATAATAGTGCTTGTAATTTTCGCGCGAAAAACTCAAAGGCTATGTTACCATAACCTTGAGCTTGAAAATCTATCTAAAGTCTAAATAATTTAGATAAAGCCTTTCCGGCAGTTGTCGTAAAAGTATAATCTTTCTCGAATGAACAAATCATTTCAGCAAATAATTTTCGACACTTAGCCTCAATAATTGGCGTAACTATTACGGCCGCTCCGATTTCGACAAGTTTGATTATTTTATCTCTTTTATCAGAGTCTAAATCTTTTTGTCTATCGATTGCCGCCATAGCCTCGTCAAAATTTGTGCTAGTATCGTCATTATCCTCTAACGCTTTGTTAAGACGATCATTTATTACTTTCTCCAATAACACCTTATTATCTTTATTCATAAACCCATCTCCTTTATCTTTATTCTCATAATAGGCATTGTTATTTTTGCGTACGTTCAACTTTAAATAATACATACTTGGATTTATCTATTTTATTAAAATCTTCAACTTGCATACTATAAATATCTTTCATTGGATCTGTGTAATCAACTTTCATTTTGCCAAGATAATATTTGTTAACAACACGCCAACGTGCAAATATAAATCCTAATACAAAACAGATTAAACCTAGAATTACATCATTCATCATACTTTATCCACTCCTTTATCATCTAAATATGAGTACATGTCGTACTCGTTATTAAAGCCAAAATCATAAGCTGCCATTTGCATAAATATTCGCAACATGCAAAAATATGCGTTTTGTTCTCTGTCCGTTTCTGCTTCTGAATATAACCGTTTTAAACGCCAACCTTCTTTTAATAGTATATTGCCACGGTCTCGGTTTGGCATTGTATCGATGTCCTTTTGATACACTATTTTTTTCATCTTACGTAACTCCAATCTTAAATAAATAGTACCATATTTTTCCAAATATGTCCAAAAGAAAAAAGAGGAGCCCATGTCCGCTCAGGCTCCAATTATCATTAAAAGGGGGTAGAGACACCTCTGTCTCTCATAATAGGCGTTGTAATTTTCGCGCAAAAGTAAAAGTCCTTGATAGGACTAATACTCTAGAATTCATCTATATCTACTTTCTTCATTAGTCTTCTGAATTCATGTTTATCCATTCTAAGTTCTAAATCTGTTTTAATAACAGTATCACCATCATCAAAGCGTACATTTAATGCATTTAAATCTAAAGTTACTTTACTTCCAATTTGTTTGCTTAAATATTTGCTTATTAATTTTGAAACTATCTTTCTCATAAATTTTGAACCTAAATTTAATTTCATTTCATCCATACCTAACCTCTCCCTTAAATATAGTTTTCTTTCATAAAGGGACTTGTTATTTTCGCGCAAAAAGAAAAGCCCCAGAAGGGGCTAGTCTTATCTAGCTTCGATTTCTAATATGTCTATCATTAGATAACCTTGTTCACTATCGTATTTATCTATTGTTGCTTTAACTTTTACGTTACATTTTCCAAATACTAAATTTCCTAATTTTGTTCCTGCTACATCTTTAACTTTAATATATGGTCCATTTATTTCGTCTTCACTATAGTCTCCTGCTGCCATTAGCATTTCAAATCTTGTGTCGTATCCTTCTCTTAATTGTGCATCTAGTATACAACCATCAAATTCAATAACTCGACGTCCATAGTATCCATTTTCGTCATCTTTAATACTGTTAAAATATTTATCGTATTCTTTCTCTGATAAGTTAGTTGTTAAATAATGTTTTAATTCCTTCTTATCAAATTCAGGTACAACTTTTTCTTTTTCAGTTTCAGATTTTTTAACTTCAACTTGTTCCTCTTGTTTAACTTCAGGTTCTTCTACTTTAGCATTGTTTTCTTCAGTACTTTCACATCCTATCATACTAATTCCTAACATCATTGCTATTGTTATTCCTAATAATTTTTTCATATAAAACACTCCTTTAAAAATATAGTTTTCTTTCATAATATAAGATGTAAAAAACGCGTATTTTACTGACATAATACTGACCAAAAACGCTTAGAATCGAAAATAGAGCCTCAGAGAGCTAAAACATAAAACTCTATATTTTATGTCTAACCCAATTAGGAGGGGTACATGGACGTACGAAAAAATAAAAGAATATGTTAAAAGGACGCATACAAAAACGTATACGCCCCTTTTTTTTTTTTTAAAATAGAGTAGAGAAGAGCAGAGTACTATTTTACTTTCTCTGTATAGTTAAGATTTATCCAACCTTCACCAGATTTTAATTTACCCCAATTACCATCTATTTTTGTTATTGTAAATGCATCGCCCTTATGAACTTCATTTGTTTTTTCAAATTTTACCCCCGGGCCTTTTCTGACATTTAATTCATCAGTAGTTACTCTATATACCCCAGTAGTATATTTACTTGGTTCAGTTGCTGGTTCTTTAGTTGGCTCTTTAGCGTGCTCTTTATCTGGTTTTTTATAAGCAACACCAAAATATTCACAGATAGCTTTACAAGTAGCCTCTGCACATTTCTTTTGACGACTTGGAACAGGCATTAGCTTAGCCTCAGCCCAAACATCCATAAATCCATACTCGATTAATATAGCAGGCATATCTGTTTGTCTAAGTATTGCTAATGTAAATCCGCTAATATCTACGTCCCTTCTTAACCCATAAGAATATGCATAATCAATATCATTTGCTAAATGTTTAGCTGCTAGTTTACCTAATTTGATAGACTTACTTGAGCAGTTTTTAGTTCTAAGTACAAGAAGTCCACCTTTTCTATTTATGAAACTTGAACACATACCAAAAGCATTATAATGACAACTTACAAGAATATCACATTTCTTATTATTTGCTCTAGCGGCTCTTGTACGTAAAGGCACATCTGTTTTTCCTGTCATATCGGCAGTGTAAAAATGATCTATACCACATCTTTCTAGAGCTGCAGCTAAATATTTTGCTACTGCTCTATTCCATTCATTTTCATGTATTATTTCACCTTTCTTTTTAACTACCTTACCATCAACCTTAATATCAGCAATAAGTTTAGGTGTTCTTTTACCTTCAGTATGCATACCATGACCTGCATCTATACCAACTAAATATGACATAAAATCATCTCCCTTTTATTTTTCTTCATTTTCTAATAATTCTTTAAACACTTGATGTAATCCTGTGGATGCCAAACCACTAAATAAACCACCTAATAACACTCCTGGGTTTATTGTAAGAGTTATCCATATATTTAATAGTACCCCTAAAATAGCCATAATTAAAGGGATATACTTATTATTTATACTAGAGAAACTAGTTTTAATAACATATCCCACACACAAACATATACCAACTATTACTGGTACTGCATATTCACTTATAAAACTTAAATCCATACTATCAATCTCCTTCTTTATCATTTTTATTTTTATCACTCATTTTGATGTGTTCCTCAACAATTGCCATTCTTTCTACAAGATTATTATGACGATCTACTCTGTCTGACAAAGTTGCTATGTCTTTCTTTATGTCTTTAATCTTTTCGTCCATAACAGCGGTATGCTTATTGTTACTAAAATACGAACCTGCTAAGGTTCCTACTAATGCGAGTACTGCTATAATTATTTCTGTATCCATAAATATTCCCCCTATTCTTAACTATACATTTTTAGGTACAAAAGTTTTACTAACTCCATTTATTGTTACGACTAATTCTCCATTTTCATTAAAACTAATTTGAGGTAAACTAGAAACTTTATCATCTACATATTTTTTAGTAGTTAAATCCATGTCTTCAACAGGAGCAGCGCCTGTAGTAACTTTACCTGAATACCATCCGTTACCTTTCCAGTCTAATGTGTGAGCATTTGATCTTTTAGCATCACCAGCACCATTACCTACTATATGAGCATATTTACGATCTTTGTCTTCAATATTATATTTACCTTGTACGTGTTGAAATTGAGAAGAAGCTTTACTTCCATACCCTTCTGCGTGTGAAAAATCACCTGAAGCAGTTGTATGATCACCTTCAGCATGAGAATTAACACCTGAAGCTGTTGTCGTAGAGCCTTCTGCATGGGAAGCATAACCTGAAGCAGTTGAAGAGTCACCTTCTGCATGTGAAAACATACCTGACGCTTTAGTACCACTACCTTCTGCATGTGAATAATCGCCTGAAGCTGTTGTACTATCACCTTCAGCATGTGAATTCATACCTGAGGCAGTTGTACCTCCACCTTCTGTATGTGAACCATTACCTGAAGCAGTTGTATCACTACCTTCAGCATGTGAACATTCACCTGAAGCAGTTGTACCACTACCTTCAGCATGTGAACCATTACCTGTTGCTGTTACTTGAGCTCCTATAGCACTACTTCCTGCTCCTATATTTCCCACTCTTCCTAAACTAATACTATTTTGTAATGTTAAATCAGTTTCTAAATATTTACTATCTAAATATTTTATTTCTTCTTCATATATAATTAAATCAGTAAAAGTATCAGTAGTATCAGATGTATTTATTTTATCAATGTATATTGATATATTAAATGTGTTATTGTGTATCTCTATAGAATAATTACCTATACTGCATATAATAAAATCACCAATCTCTCCATTTATTAATAAACTACATAATTTTTTACTACCTAAAAATTCTATATAGTATCTTCTGTCTTTATTAATAGAAATATTATTTACAGCAATTTCACCATATAATTTTATATTACTAGCAGGTACAGTAGCTAATACTTTACTAGAAATAGTATATGGTAAATTAGTACCTTGAACTTCTCCTGCGAACCAAGCATTACCTTGCCAATCTAAAGTATGAGCATTGTGTCTATTATTTTTACCTGTACCATTACCTACTATATGGGCATAAACACCATTTGAATCTACTACATTATATTTGCCTTGTACATGTTGATATTGTGACGCAGCTTCGGTAAAACATCCTTCTGAATGGCTACGCTGTCCAGAAGCTACTGTATAATAACCTTCAGCATGCGAACCTTGTCCTGATGATTCACAAACTATACCTTCAACGTGTGAATATTCTCCAGTAGATGCAGATTTAAAACCTTCGGCATGAGAATAACTAGCATTTGCTACTGTAAGTCCACCTTCAGCATGGGCGCCCGGAGCACTTGCAGTTGTTTGTATACCCATTGCAAATGTGAAATCATTACTTGCTGTATTTTTATATCCTATTGCTGCGCTACCTGTCCCGATATCACCTATACGATTAACGCTAATAGAATTTAATATTTCTAAATCTTTTGGCATTAAATAAGTCGGTATATATTCTATGTCCATTTTTAATATTTGTATTGTTGGTGGAGCAGCTAATAATTCATCGCTTAATTTTATTTCATAAGCACATTTAGTATTATCAGTATAATATTTAGTGTTATAGCCCATTTTATTCATTATTGATATTGAAAATCCATCACCATTTACTGCTATTGTTTCATATATTTGATCATTACCTGGCATATTATTTATACATAACGCTCTATATCTAACGCCATTAACTATTACATGATATTCCTTTCCTATTTCTAAGTAAGTAACATTATTGCTTTCATATATATACGAATTATTGTTAAAAGAATTAATCATAGTTGAAGTATCAATGGTTTCACCGACAGTTTCACTTTTAATATAACCTATTTTATTATCATCTACATATTTCTTAGTTGCTGGTTCATAATCATTACTTGGTATGAATTCTGTAGTATTGTTTTTAGTCAAGTAAAATACTGTTTTTTCTACATGGCCATCTACTGTATCTGTTTTAAAGTAAACCGTATAGCAGCTTCCTTCCATCATAATTTCAATCTTAGTGTCATCTTTAGCACCAGTATAAATAAATCTGCCATGAGCCTTAGCTGTAAAAAGGAAACCAACAAGAGATCCATTAAGTTTCTCATAAGCTAAATATAAAAATTTAGCATCATTTGGTGACATATATATACTATTAGGCTCTAAATCAGCAACATTTGTAGCACAATTTTTATTATAATCAACTGGTAATATTTTAATAGTAACTTTATCATCAACATATTTTTTAGTAGCTGTAACATTTTCATTAGTAGTGTAAATACCATCTTCGATTTTATTTAATGATGTATTTGTGATGATATCACCATCATTCCAATTAGTTTTATTATATTTTCCATTATTGTCAAATGTTGGTGTATCGACATCTGATAATGTAGCAACGGCATAATTTGCTTTTGCTAATCCCACCACATTTGTAGTATTATCATCTTCAATTGCAATTGGTTCTTTAATTTCAATACCATTTTCAACAGGTGGTATTGTGACCCTACTTTGTTTATTTTCATCTAATAAACGTATTTGGAATGTATAAACACCTACTTCTTCAATCTCATCAATCATTTCTTTGGTGATAGTAAATAATACTGTACCCTCTTTAGTGGCACTTACATCACTAAATATTGGGGGTTTATCATTTGGTGTTTTTATTACTAATTGTCCATAACTTGCATTAGTTGACTCAATAACATTGGTTGCTACTGTATTACTGTATTTAAAAGGAGATTGTAATATAGTAAATCTTATCTCTACATTTTTATCTCCTCTATAAAGTACAATAGTCGAATCCATTTTTGAAACATTGTTAGATATTTTAATTGTACTTTCAGTAAAAATCATTTGCAATCCACCTCCTATTACATATTACTTTCTTTTTCGTTTTTTAATTCTTCAAGTTCTTTTTTTAATATATCGATTTGTTGTTTATATATTTCACATTGTGCTTGAATTAGTACTTTTTGATGATTAGCTTCTGCCAATTCTTGTTTATATAATTTAGCTATTATATTTATAGTATTTATAGCATCCATTTTGATTAATCCCTCCTATTCTTTATAAGTTACTTTCATCGTAACGCTACCTGAACATACTGCATAACTACTAGAATTATAAGCAGACTGAATACCAAATCCTTTTATAGTACCGTTTTTTAAAGCAGTTAATATAGTGCTGTTAGTTATAGTTAGTTTACCGCTACTTCCAACTGCAATTTTAACACTACCACAACCTGATCCGTATGAAGGTTTTCCACTTGGTCTACTTGCGTAGTTATGAGTTTTTACTACTATTGGAACTGCAGCGTTAGTACCGCCAGATATTCTCTTAATAGTAAGTTCTATCTTAGTTATATTTTTGCCCTTAAATTGATTGAATTGGCTACCAAAGAACCAGCAACCATTACAATCGCCGTAACCATAATCGCCCTGTCTTGCAGTATTATCTTTCTTCCAGTTGTTATATACTGAACTTCTATAAGTATCACCACTGTTAGATTTTATTGTTACAGTTTTTGTAGTTGTTGGAGTAGGAGCTGGGTTGTCATCTGTAGTTTGGTTACCTCCTTCATATGTAGCCTTACCATGTGCTATTATTTGTCCAGGTAGTGTTTGAGCAATATTTGCAGTAAGACCTCCACAGTGAGCTGCGTTGGCTATTGTTATTACTGAGCCACTTGTATTCTGGAACCCATATTGACTACATACACCACTTGAAGCTGCATCATGTATTCTTCCTCCACCACTTCCTCTAAATCCTACATCACAATTGACAAACTGTATATCCTTATAGTATCCAGTAGAATATGAATCACCTATAATGCCAACAGTTGCAGATTGTCCGTCAGTAGCTTTATTATCACTACCGTATATTTTAAGACTATATCCATTAATTGGTGCACTTTCCTGTCCGATCAAGCTACCAGTTCTACTGGCAACTGCACAACCTGTGCTTGGATGTATTACACCAGTCTTAGCAGTTTCATATTTCATATAGCCGCCATATACACGGACTTTAGTTGAACTCATATAATTTCGTATATAACCATATACTGTATTGCCATCTAAATATAGATTTATTACACCACTAGTAAAATATTGAAAATCTATATTTTCGTATATACTCTCTTGTATCCATATATTTACAGTTTTACCATTAAGAAATTTAGGTAGAGCGTCTATTGCACCACTAACTGTGGCGAATGATACACCGTCATATAACTCATTATCATCGCTACCACCGCTATTAATTGATATTTGTATATCATCATCTAATGTACTTGGATATTGCGCATTGTTTATTGTATTGGCAGTTATGGTGTCGGCTGTAAGTTCTCCTTCAACTGAGAAACTATCCCCAATAACTTCAGAACCTTGTATTTGTGCACCGATAATGTTTCCTTCACTATCAACACTAAATGTATTATTTTGATTTCTAAAAGTACAACCTACAATATCAGAACCTTGCATTTTTGCGCCAACAATGTTTCCTTCGCTATCTACACTAAACGTATTACTTTGGTTTTTAAAAGTACCTCCTATCATAGTAGCACCTGTAATAGTTTTACCGTCAATAGCACCATCCACTATCATATCTCCAGTCACTTTCACTTGTTGTGTTATTATACTCAATGCGTTCTCTGTTAGTGTCATTGAACCTGCATTATTACCTTTAACCCACCAAGAAAATTTATCCGATAATTGTTGATATTGTGTTTCATTAGCTTTAATTACAGAGCTTTTTGTAATAGACGCAACCGGAATAGTCTTATTAACATTTGTTTTTCCTTCAATGTTAATAGATACCTGTATCTCACCAGCATTTCCTGTTACTGTAAGGAGAGTGATCGTTTTATGATCATTCTCCAATTTTGCAGTACAGTTAGAAGTGTTGGTTATGGTTACTTTATATTGTCCGTCAGTTGGTGTTGAGTCAACTGCGACTAACTGAGTAGTTCCATTGTATATATTAATTTGAGTATTGTTACTAGTTTCTTCTACAACTACTTTATTTACCGTTGCAGTGAATGTATTACTATATATAGTAGCACTTGTAGTTGTGGTTGATCTATTAACTTTTGATGTAAATGAATTACTATATATTTCACTCATAAACAATCACCTCCTATTATTTTGGAAATCCGTTTGTCCAATTTTGTGGAACCGTAGTCATTGAGAATCTTCTCCATTCTTTTGTAATTTCTATTATCTTAGGTTGAGCTACACCCTTGTTATGTTGCCAACTGCTATCAAAAGTTAATCCTTCAGCTAACCACCAGTCACCACCGCAAGAAGCACAGTAATGAGAACTATCTCTATCGTCTGTACCGCTTTCATCCCATTTAACCTTACGTAAATCGATGCAAGTATATACATATTCATATTTTGTATCGAAGTTTTTAATATCACTAAATGGATGATACATGCAATTTTCATTATTAATCTTATTTGCTTCTCGTAAAATTATAGTTTTACTAGTGCTTGTAGTTTTTATACTATCGCTGAAATACTGATTACTGTCCCCTGAAAAACTTTCAGCATAGAAGTTTCCATTAGGAACTGCTAAATCTTGTACTTTTTCCCATTGACCATTATACCAACCATAAACTTTTATATTTCTCATTTCAACTCCAGTATTTGCACTGAATCCTGAGTCTTTTACTCTATAAACATTCGCCCATGCACCAAGAGCTCTAAATGCTACTGCCCCCGGACAACCTGCTTGGCCACAATTATGAGCTGTTGCAGTAGGTCTTTGTTGATTTTCCCAACGAGATTGAGTTGCCCAAGTATCTGTTACACCACTAGGTAATGCTTCATGATTTTGTGGCATCGGATACATTTTGTCTAAAATATAATCCGAAGTGCAGGATGTAGCATATTCAGTATTAGGGATCATCTCCACCGGAACTTCCACCACTTGTTTTAGTTAGTTTACAGTAAGTTAAATATTTACCTGGATCATAACCCCCATATCTTATCTTAGTTGTAGGTGCAGTGAATGTGTATGTGTAGTTATTATTGCCAGTACTTGTAAACAATTCACTGACATAATTATCACTATCATCAAAAGCATAACCCCATACCCAAGTAGCGTCCATTTGTAATGTATAAGTCGCACCTTTTTCAACTGTTACAGGATTAACTGTTGCCCAACATGCAGCATCGTCCTTAATAACATGCGTATTTTGATCTATTCCTTTACCGTATGTCATATTTCCTATAGTTCCTGGTTCTGGTTCAGGAGTAGCACCACCTGAACTTTTTTCTCTTAATGTACCATTGGATACCGTTAATGTAATTTGTTTTGATACACCTGAGTGAGAAGTGGCAGTTATTGTTACTTCACCATTAGCATCTGCATTAGTACTACATAATCCACTATGAACCCAAACTAAACTTGAATTACTAGATTCCCATGTCAATGATTTATTAATACAGTTATCATTGAATGTTGGTCTTACCATACAGTTATGTGAACTATCATTGGCATCCATAGCAGTTAGTGAGAAATCGCTACTATTAAGTACTACATTATCAGTACTTAGAGGATAATATTTTACCCAATCTACATATTGAGTAATTTCAGTAGTACTACTATCAGGAGTACCACCACTAGCACCAATCGCTTGGTTAAGTAAAATGAAGTGTGGTATATGGAATGCTCTATTATCAGTGGCACTTGTTCTTGATAATTCATTTCCATCAATAGAGAAAATTAATGTACCATCTTCTTTCCATTCCATTGCAAACTCATGCCAATCGCCAGTTGGATAATTGTTATACCATACACGTCCGCTTTCCTCTTTTTCATTAAAGAAAGCACCACAAGTTAATTTTCCATTATAAAACTCCATAACGTCAAACTCGCCACAGTATGCCCACCATTCACCTAAAGTATCAGGATTACCATTTTCTTTATAACCAAATTCAAAACTATCACCTAAAGTCCAAAATGCACCAAATGCTCCATTTAAATTACATGCTCTAACTCTAGCAACTATCTTACCATACATAAAAGCGAAATGTCCTTTAGATATAATAGAAGCAGATGTCCAAGAGCCATCACTTGCTTTTAATCCTCTTAGTGCTAATATGCCGTCATTAACTACTGCGTTTGTATTTGTGTATTTTTGAGTTTCATTATTTCTCACATAACCTAATTCATATGACCACTTATTTGAATCTATTGTGTTACTTGAGAAATCATCTATAACGTAAGCACCATCACTATCTAATAATCCACCTGTACTTGTGCCGGAAGAAGATTTAGTTAATGTTCCAGTTACTTGTGCATTATCACTTGTTCCACATATTCTAATATATGAAGCACTAGCTGGTACAGTAAATGTTGTTGATAATGAACCAACTGACCAGTCTGATGTATTATTTTCTATATATCCTCCTGAATCATTACCTAGATAAGTATCGCTACTATTATAGAAACATACACAAACATAACTTACAGGATTCATATCGAGTGTATATTTTGCTGATGAAGTTACTGGTATTTTATTAATTGTGCTATAGTATTTCGCATCTGTAGTATCTGTAACTACCCCATTATCCAATTTTTTATACTGTGTAAACGATAATCCACTATTATCCACTAGTATAACTGTGAATACATTACTTGTCTTAGTTGTACCCTTAGCTGTTGTAACTCTTATAGCCATTTGATAAGTTCCAGCACTAGCTTTATTATCATGTTTAAATTTATAGGTTGTTCCACTAGAAGTTACATCACTTGTTTTGTCATAGAATGTGCTTCCCCCGTCCCAAGATACTTCATGTTTTATTACTGCTATATTAGTACTGTAATCAATGTAGAATTCTGTGTTAGCAGTTTGTGTTATGTTTCCTATATCACTTATAGTTAATGTTTCAGTAGTACTTGATCCTGAGATGTACTGTATATTACTACAGAATGGAGATGAGTTAGAAGATTGTCCACACCATCCACTCATATTTCCAGTCAATGTAACTAATTTACTGCCATCTTGTCTATATACAGTTTGTGTATTACCATTTATTTCAATAGTTAGTGTTTCCCCTGGATTAATTGTATTCATTTCTAATTTATCAATTTGGGTAGCACCTGTACCCGGAATAGTCATTTTGAATCTTTTACCATTTTCGCCGGCGCTTGTATTTCCTAAAGCTATCATATTATAAGTGCCATCCCCATTATCGTTATATATATACCAACATAATGCTCCATAATCAGCTACGCTATCTCTAACAGTAAATTTAAGTTTTGACAATGACTTATCTAATTTTACCATGCCCCATTGACCAAGTGTGGAAGCTACTAAATTACCACTCGAATCAACTTGAACTCCTTCACATTTGCCCACTGTTGAGAAGTTTCCTGATTCGGCTACGGTGTATGTTTCAGAAGGTGCTGGAGGCGTTACAGAACCTGAAGTTATTTTACATTTAGATAATTTAGATGCTAATAATTTATGCCCATCCTGTGTAGGGTGCAATCCGTCACTACTAATTAAATCAGGTTGTAATTCAGCATCTTCATGTAAATCTATATATTCAATATTATTAGCCTTACATACTGCTATAATAGCATCCCTATATTGTTGTAAGGTATTTCCTAAACTATTAGTACCGTTACTATTTGTACTGAACACCCCTGCTCTCATATTAAGTGGGATAATAAATAGCTTTTTAGCATTGGCATACTTGCTATTTAAAGCAGCTACGAAGCTATTTAATGCTCCATAGAAATTACTTGTATCAGTACTACTTATATCTCCTATTGTGCAACTTTGTATATAATCGTTAACTCCACCAAATATAGTAATAACATTTGGTTCGTTGCTCGGCAATTTCCCAAGAAGCGTTGCGAAAGTACTATAACCAGTAGTTTTGTTAGTAAAATGTGACCCATCTTTACCTACGTTATTAATTGTCAAATTATTAAATTTATTTCCTAATACAGTCATATATTTCGTCTGTGGTAATAAAGCAGTATCACTAATACTATCTCCTATTACATACCACGTAGATGCACTTGATAATAATGCTCCAAATGTTCCACTCTCTGTAGATATTTCGCTATCACCACTGGTAGTTTCAGTATACACACATTTTAATTTACAATTATTGTATGTCCCATTATTCCAGTTACTAATATTAAAAACGGCACTAGAGTTGGTAAATGAAGTAGCACTTATATAAGTACTACCTCCATCTTTACTGAGTAAAATATCCGAAATATTAGTGGCATCGGTCGTAAAATTCACAGTCAACGTATCCCCTGTTGTACTGGGGTTGATTGACACAGTTATTGTTGCCATATAAACACCTCCATTAATCACAAGTAGTTACTATACACTCTTTACTGAGTATTATAGTATACCCGTCTTGATTTTGAATCGATTCCTTAACTTCATTTAGTCCTTCTTTTGTTGCATATGTGCTGCTTACTGTCATTTTGAACCCATCTAAAGATTGCTCTAATTTTGCTTGTTTGCTAGTTACATCTTTTACTTGTTCTGCCACTTGCTCTAATGTTGGTGTTGTATAAGTAGTTTGTGTAGGGTTCTGCCATACTAATTTATATCTTAACCATAAGTATTTATCTTGTACTACAGATGGCATACTTTCAACCCAGCTGCCGCCAGTTTGTGTAGTGTTACTAGTAGATAAATACCATTGTGGTACTGAGTTAACTAACGATTGCCCCTTATCACCTTGAAGACCTTGGTCGCCTTTTTCACCATTAACTCCCGGTTCACCTTTAGCACCTTGAATACATACTGGGATAGAGTATGTTATACTACCATCACCGTATGTGTATTTTATTCTTTGCCATATATATTTTCCATTTTCCCATTTAGGAGTAGTGTCTTCTATCCAACTACCACCAGTTTGAGTAGTATTACTTGTAGATACATAGTATTGTGTTGCAGTCTTTGTTAATGCTCCTTTGTAATTAGTTTCCAATTTACCTATTGTAACACTATGCTCATTAACAGTATCTTTGGTTTTATTATATTCATCTTTCAGTTGTGTGACAGTTCCATCTTGTTTTGTAATAGTTGTATTATCAATTAAAGTGCTAATTTGTCCTTGGGCTATACCAATATTAGTTGTATTCGTACTTACCTGTTCGATGACACTACTTAAATCTCCATCAATAGTTATATCTTTTATTGTGTCAACAGTCTTTTTAAGTTGGTTAAATGATACATCTAACGTTTGTTCGGTATCATCAAATTTTATATGACTAGCTTTTATTGTGCTAGTGTTATTATTAATATTGCTGATAACGCTGCTTATATCAAGCTTACTCCCATTTATGTTGGCATTATCAGCTACTTTACTATCGACTATTAGTCCATCTTTAATAGCGTCGCTTGATTGAATACCATTTTGATTAATAAGCTGACCTTTACCAGTTTCATCATAAAGAACAAACGTAAAATTTCCAGTGGCGTCTTTCCCTATTTGTATACGTACCTTACCGTCTTTATCTTTGAACTGTTGTAGATTACCTTGCAACAGCATAGAGCCGTCATCGCTTTGAATACTAACGTTATTTGTATTAATTATACCAGTATTAATTTTACTTGCACTTACGGTATCTATCATGGCATCTTTTATTAATGCATTTTCAATCGTTGTATTCGCTGCTGTTAAATGAAGTGATTGAATGTTTTCGGATGTTAAATGACCATTAACCAATGTGTTTATATCAGCATATTTTGTTTCTAATACATCTATTCTTGCTTTATCTGCTTTTAAACTTTTAATGTCAGCATTTATAGCATCTAAATCTTTTATGTTTGCTTTATTCGCTACTAAGTTTTCTATCTCTGCATCTTTAGCTTTTAAACTTGTTATGTTAGCGTTTGCTGCGTTTAGGTCTTCTATTGTGGCTTTTTTAGCTACTAAGTTTTCTATCTCTGCGTCTTTAGCTTTTAAATTTTTTATAGTAGCATTAATTGCTTCTAAGTCTTTTATGTTTGCTTTATCAGCTATAAGTTTATCAACTTGTAGCATATCTTCTTCTAATTTATTAACTTTAATTGAACTAGCTGAAGGAGAAGTAATGTTCCCAGTAACCGTAGCAGTATGATCTTTTATCATTACAGTTACTCTTTCTCCAGATTGTAAATCAGCAGTAGTAGTTATAGGGGTTAATAAATCAGAACCATCTATTTTGACGTACATCTTAGATTCATATTCTACTGTCGTACCATAAACTATGGATTCTTTTTTCTCTACAGTTTGGTCTCTCGTTATTTTTACAAATTGAGATATCAAATCATTAGACAGACTCATTTAAATCACCCCCATAATTTATTTGTGTATACTGCTTTTTCTGTGACCGGACACCCCGGTTTGCATTCTATAGATTGACTAATGACTTTAGCTTTTATGTTTTTTAATCCTGCTCTTTCGTAATTTATTCTAACGCAATCGCCTAATCTTACTGGACAATATCCATGAGTATAGGATATCGTATACTCTAATGTTGATAAATTTCTAAGAAGTTGTTCTGCATATTCATCTATTTGGTTTTTAGTAGGGTCACCTAATAAATCAGGATTAGTCTCTCTATGTATTATTTCTCTACCTCTATTCTGTATTGATATTGGACTATTTTCGTCATTATTTTCAACTCTTGCTGTATAAATATCTTTACCATTAGAATATATTACTTCAACAACATTTGGTATTCCATATAAATCCCTGTCTATATCCAAATCAGGGTATAATATAGAACTATTACTATCATCATAAGTCCATACTGGTTGCAGAGATGCCGTATCTTGCACCGGCATAAATATAATACGACCCATTTCATCCAATCCAAATGTGTATTTAGCATTTGCTATTAAATCGGATAAGAAAGTAATCCATGTATCATCGGTATTTGATACAAAATCGTTAAATAAATTCTTTTCATTTTCAGTTTTCACAACAGGCGCTCTTGCTTGTTCTCGAATAAGTGTATAAGCATTGTTCATTATATTATTACCCTCTAGTATAGAATATCCAAGAGGAGGCATGCCTTCTTTAAGTTCTAATAGAGGAGTATAAGCATCCAAAGATATAGTTTGAATTTTACCATCAAACTTATACGAAGGTGTTTGAATTAAAAATGTACCTAAAGGATGCTTTTCTCTAACTCCATTTTGAATTGTTATTAGATAAATTCTTATATAGCATTCACCTAAAGATTCTGCAACGTCTATAGTCGCAGAACCCAAGGTTTCAGCACTAGAATCTCTCTTTATAGTACTCTGTATAACATTCTCTATTTTTTTAATGTCTTTCCAAGTCCCAGGATCAACTATATAATATTCAAATGTCTGTTGCATAGTAGATGACCAATCCGCCATATTATGCACCTCCATCTACTCTTGTTATGTCAAGTGTAACTGGTATGACCAAATTACAATGTTCTTGACTAAATGACACTTTTATATAAGCCCAGTATCCACTTCCTGAAGGTTCTCTCACATATACGTCACCCATCCATACAGCAAGTCTTCTTAATGCATATAAAGTGTCTTTATCTTCTTTAGCTACATCGACTTTCCATGAAGAAGTAGAACCTAATTGAGTTCCGTAATAACTAACAGGTCTTTTTCTTCCTATATATTCAACTAATGTTACATCCGATTCATTTGAATCTGATACGTCTATGTTATATGGTAATTTCAACATTGAACCAGCCCATGCAGGTTGTTCCATTTCATCTTCATTTGTAGTATCAAATTCTGTCCATGCTTCGTCCCATTGTATAACAACCGCAGTTTCTCCAACAATAACTCCAGGAACATCAGTATAACTTACTGCTCCTGTTGAATCTGATATAGCAACTATTCTATATCTTGCAAGGTCTAATGCAGGATGAGGGTCTGTTACAAATGTATTACTTGCATTTAATATGCCTGTTCCAATTTCAACGAATGAGCCATCAAATTCTCTTCTATATACAGATAGAGTTATTCCGTCCACCAGTTCGCTGACTTCTGATTCAACTTCACAGAAATATACGCCTGTTCCTGATGATAAAGTACCATAATAAACTACGTCGCCATTCTCTGTATATGCGTCATCAACAGAAGTTCCTTCTATAGTTTCTGTTATTATTTCGCTAGTTCTTACATATGTTCCTGTAGTAGTGCTCAATTCAACTTTATAATATACCATTGGATAATAATCACAATATGGATGTATATAAGCGCAAAGGGTTTCTTCATCTATGGCTATTTCTGCATTAGGTGCGTATTGTTCATCAGTCCATGCCACTTCAAATTCAGCAGATTCTTCAACAGTTAAACCTGAATTCATAGATGCCACAACTGTAACTTTGTATGTTACGCCATTTTCTAAATCCACACTATGAGCTGAAATTTCTAAGGCTAAATTTTCTGAAATGTCGTAAAATTGGGAGTAAACATCATTACCAGCACTAATCATTTTGACGTTTCCTATCTCGTCAACAGTACTATAAGTTTCTGTTGATGTAATAGTCACGTGATATCCTATAGGAGTTTGTGTTGCTGGACCTGTTACACCATTTATATAGAATGGAAAGCTTTCAAGAACAGCTAACGATGTTCCTGCCTTATCAGTTATGCTCAAACTTAATGTTGGTGGAGCATATATATCAATTACCCTTTGTGTTGACCAATCGCCGTATACTCCTGTTATACCTGCAGTTCTTACTTTCCATTTTATTGTCGTTCCTTCAGTATAAGTAAATGTGCTTAAAACATATTGGCTAGTTTTATCTTTTTCAGATTCTTCTGTTGTGTTAGTTATTGTGTGTGTTTCTTTAGTATCGCCGATAATTAATTCTAATTCTGCTGTAGTTTGACTAGAACCATCTTCTGAATTATGCACCCAATATAATATAACTTTTTCTCCAACAATAGCAGTAGTGGTTGAAGCCCAAGTTGTCGGAGCGGCTGGAGCTTTACCTATTGTTATAGATACTATTTCAGACCAGCCGGATTCTCCTTGCTCATTTATTGCTCTAACTCTAAAGAAGTATTCTTGACCGGATTCAAGTCCTGTAATCTCAGCATAAGATTTAGACGTTACGGTTAATGTTTTAACTTCACTAGAGCTATCGAAATACATTTTTTTAGTAGTGTATTCAACTTCACACTTTGTAGCATTGGTTACTTCTTTCCATTTAAGTTGAACTGATGTTTCTGATAAAGCTTTAATATACTCAATACTAGCTGGCGCAGAAGGTATTGTTTTAGATCCATCTGAATAGTCAGAATATCCACTATAAGATTTATTACGTTTACTTCTAGCACGAACTGTATATGAATGCCCTGCTTCTATAGTACACGAAAAAGATGCAGCCCATTTCTTTATTTTTACTACTCCAGTTTTATAAGTTTTTGAATTATCTTTAATTACTTGAAATTCTATTTCAGTTGCATTTATGTCATCAAGATTTGTCAACGATGCCGTTAATGTATATTTTTCTATTTTTACAGTTGGAACAGGAGGCATTTTCGGAGGATTGTTGTCAAAGTCATAAGTTTTCCAAGATGTATAGTCAGCTGTCCAATAACTAACTTCTTTTTTATTAACCTTATGTTTCTTAGCTATAGCTTTCACTTTAAATCTAACTTTTTCAGCATTACTTGGTGCATTATAAGTACTTTGTTCTGCAGTAATTTCTTTTTCTTCGCCAATAAACCATACACCATCTCCAGTATGATAGTTCCATACAACTTTGTATTTGTCTGTATTAGATCTTGACCATTCCCAAGTAGCAAACACTGTACTATCAGTATCTGACTGTAAACCAAAATGAACAATTTTTGGACAATTAGATTTTTTAGAAGATGGTTTCTTATCGCCTGGTTTACTATGTGAAGTCGTTGTCTTTCCTGATATAATTAGTTTTTGACCAACGTATATAAGATAATTTCCACGACTATTTTTCTTTAAATGATTAAGTTTTACCAACTGGCTTAGTGATATTCCATATTTTTTACATATGGCACTTGGCAAATCTCCTTTTTTAACGGTATGATACTTAGTTGCCATTACCTAAATCCTCCTTTCCATTTTAGCTGCTCTAACAAGAGTTTCGACAGCATTAGTAATATTGCTTCCATCATCATATGTAATACCATTTATTTGATAAGTAGTATTACTTGTATTTCCTAATCCATTTTTTAAGTCTTTTATAGCTGATACTATTTCCTCGTTACTAACTCCATTTTGAACTGAACCGATAGATTTTGAGATTCCACCAGATACACCAGCTATAGACATAGTTCTGTTTGATAATAAATTATTTAATCTACTAGCCCCATTTTCAACATTTGTCAAATCCAACACTGGAGATATAACAGGGTTTACATCCATATCAGAATTAAGAACTTTACTTGCCACATTTAATGCTTTATTAGTAGAATTTATGACTGATTGTGCTAATCCTTCAGCTGGTTTGTTTGCAACACTAGCATATTTAGTCAACCCTTTTGCTAAACCTAAAACTGTATATCTACCTATTTCCATAAATACTCTAGAAGGTGAATGTATCTTTAATATCTCCTTAGCTTTATTTACAACACCACGTATTCCACTTGATATTGCATTCTTCGCAGCAGTAATACCAGATTTAATACCTGATGCTAAACCGTTTATCAAATTTTTACCAGCACTTACTAATGCATTAGCTGCGTTACTAGCGGCACTCTTAGCTGCATTTATAACACTTCTTATAGCACTTCCAACTGCACTGATCTTATCTTTTATTCCTTTTATAAGTCCAGTTATTAATTGTCTACCTTTATCAACTAAAGCAGTAGCTGCTCCACTAAGAGCATTTTTACATCTATTAAGCGCTTCTTTAGCTGCACTAGCAACCGCACTAAGCTTATCTTTGATTCCTTTAATAAAACCTGTAATTAATTGTCTACCTTTATCAACTAAAGCAGTAGCTGCTCCAACAAGAGCATTTTTACATCTAGTAAGTACTTCTTTAACTGCACTTCCGGCTTGACCAACCTTACCTTTGATTCCTTTTATAAGTCCACCGATAAGTTTTCCACCAGCTTGTGCCAATCCTCCAACTGCGCTGCCTGCTAAGGATACAGCGGCTTTAACCACTGCTTGGATTAAATTACTTACAGCTTGACCAAGTCTATCGGAATTTTCGTTTAATCCTTTAGCGACACCATCTATAAATTTTATAGCCAAGTTAATACCAGCGTTTATTATTTCTCCTATATGTTCGGCTATACCATTTATAAAATTCACTACAATCTCTGCTCCAACTGTTACTAATTTTTCTATATTATCTGCTATTCCTTGCATTAAACTCAATATTAAGTTTACTCCAACTTCTATAAGCTTAGGAGCTGCCTGACCTATTGCTGTGGCCAATGCCACTACAAGTTGAGTCGCTGTGGTGATTATTTGTGGTATACAATTAGATAATGCTTGTAATAAACCTGTTACAAGTTGTGTTACGGCAGTCAATATTTGAGGTAGTCCATTAGCAAACCCAGTTATAAGATTTGTCACTGCTTCAGCTAACTTAGTTCCTAACGTTGGCAATAAACCTATAAGCTGATTTATAAATCCAACTATTGCATATCCACTACCTGCAACGACTGTTCCAACTAATGTTAAACCAGTACCAAATGCTAATAAACCAGCGCCTATTAGAGCACAAGATACGCTTAATAAAGCTATAGCACCTGATAATGCTATTAATGTAGGAACTAGTGGAGTTAATAGAAGTCCTGCCACACCAATAACAGCAAATCCTCCTGCTAATGCTAATAATCCAGTTCCAACTTGTTGTAAACTAAGCGAACTTAATGCCATCAATTGCGGAGTCAACAATGCTAATGCTCCAGCCATAATAACCATAGCTGTTGCGCCTAATATACAACCAGACATTGCATACATTGCCACACCTAATATAGTTAATGAACCAGCTAAAGCAACAAGTCCAACAGCTAATGATTCCCAAGACATACTAGCGAAAGATTGTAAAGCAGCGCTTAATACTAATAATGAGGCAGACATTAAACCAACACCAACCGCCACTAATGATAATTTTCCTCCTGATATCAATGCTGTCGCTGTTCCTAATACGACTAATGCTCCAGCCATACCAAGTAAGCCTTTAGCTAAATTTTCCCAAGATATAGAACCCATACCCTTAACTGCAGGAACCATAAGATTTAATGCGACTGCCAATGCAGTTAATCCGATAGCTGTAGTTATAATTCCTCCTGATGTAGTTCCAAAACGTGAGAATACTGATAAACCTGTTAATATAACACCAATACCAGCTAAGCCTTGTACTAATGCGCTTAAGTCCATGTTACCAAACTGGCTTACTGCTGATGCTAATACATTTAATGCAGCGGCTAATACTAATATTCCTGCGGCATTACCTAATCCCATTTTGACGCCATCCATTAATTTTGAGAAAGCTGCCATTTCTGTTAATACTGCTCCTATACCGACAAGACCTTGAATTAAGTTATCTGTGTCCATATTACCAAGTGATTTGATTGATGAAGCAAATATTGCAATCGCAGCCCCAAATACTATCATAGATGTAGCAGTTTTAATCAAGCCTTTACCTGAACCTTCCATAAGTTTCGCAGCAGCAGACATTGTAACCATTAAACCAGCGATACTAACTAAGCCTTTAACTATTTCTCCCCAATTAAGACTAGATAAGGATTTCATTGATGCTGATAACAATAATATAGCTATAGACATTCCGACCATGGCAGTTGCTATTCCAGTCATCTTCCCAAATCCTTTAGTTATGTCTATTTTTTCTAAGAGTACCATTGCACCTATTAATTCTGCAAATAACACTGTTATACCAGTTAAAGAAGTATTTAATCCTGCTTCATCGATTGTCGATAAAGTAGCTAATGAAAATGCTAATATACCAACTGCGGCTGCAATTTTTAATAGAGTTCCAGCTTTTATGTTTTGTGACCATGCTGTTAATGAATCTCCTACAGAATCTAATATATCCGATACTGAATCTCCAACTTTTTTTATCGAATCAAAGAAACTTGTTGATTGTTCAACTGTAGATTTCAATGTGTCTAAACTACCTTTTATAGTTTTAAATATTCCACCTGTTATTAAAGTAGTAAGAGCTCCGAATATTGCTCCAAAATCTATTGTACCTAATGCTTTGCCTACACCTTCAAGTATTGGCGCTATTCCATTTCCTATTCCTTGTAATGCACTACCTAAAGTACTAAATACTTTGCTAAAATCCAGCTTACTTAAATAGTCAAAGAATGACATAATGCCTTTTCCTGCTCCACTAATAATAGAGCCTATAGCGTTAAGTCCGCTTGAAATACCATCTGAAATTTTACCAAAGAAATTACTCTTATTAGCGGCATCATTTAAGCTCGAAGCAAATTTACCTATACCAGAAGTGACTGATAATAACACTTTACCAATAGTACCAAACACGTTTGTTAATGGTGAAAAAGCTTTGAACAAAGTAGTTACCGCATTTTTTCCTAAATTAAGAACTGAGAATACACCTTTAAATGTGTTTTTAATTTTACCAGCTGTAGAATCACTCATTTTGAATTTTTCAGTAAGATTCTTAAATCCTTCTGAAATTTGAACTAGCTTTTCTCCAGTCATTGGCGGAAAGACATCTCTAAAACCATCTTTAATTGCTCCAAGTCCTTTACCTACGCCTTGCACTATGTTTGTTACGCCTTTTATAACATCATCTCTACCACCGTTCTCATTCCAAAATTTAAGCATTGCGTTTCTCGCATCTGTAGAAGGCTTAATTATATTGTTAAAACCATCACTAATAGATGTTAAAAGTTTAGTCGCCTGATCTTTATCACCTATAATATATTCCCATGATTGAGCCCATCCTGAACCGACAGATTCTTTCATTGTATCAAATAATTGTGAAACAGTTTTAACTTCTGTAGCAGCTTTAGTAGCATTTTCTGCTAATTGAGTTATTGCTTTCGCTTGTGCGTCAGTATAACCTTGAGCTTTCAATTCAGCTTCTGTATATGCTCCTGAAATCTGTTTCAATGTTTCGGTTAATACATCACCTGTCAACCATTTACCTTCAGTTAAACTATCCCTAAAACTTCCATATTTTTTTATAGCTTCATCGGCGCCTGTTCCCATTACTTCAGATGTTCTTATTAATGCATCTTGGAATAGTTTACCACCCATACCAGCGTTTACAACTGAGTTCCAGTCTTGTAATGACACTTTACCTGTAGCTAAAGCTTGTGATAATTGATACATAGCAGTTGACGCTTGTGCTGATGATGAGCCAGATGCCGCTGCCAAGTTAGCTATACCTTTTATTGCTGCTGTAGATGTTTTCAAGTCGACACCTGCTGCTGTGAATGTACCTATATTTTTTGTCATTTCAGCAAAGTTATATATAGTTTTATCAGCATAATCATTTAATTCATTTAATGTACTTGTAACATCTTTTAAAGTAGTTCCTTCATGAGCAGTATTTGTTAATATAGTTTGTATAGAGTTCATCTTGGTTTCATATTCATTAAAACCATCAGTTATAGGTTGTATAGCTAATGCACTTACAAGGTTTTTACCAGCATTTACAGCACTATTTGTGATATTAGATAACACTGTTGCGCCTACGACACCAAGAGTCGAGAATTTAGCTTTAACAGTTTCTACTCCTTGACCCAACCCATTTAAATTAACTTTACTTGCAGCTCTACTAATGTTGTCTAATCCTTTACTACCTTCATTCATTTTGAGCTTTTCGTTTAAATTTTTAAGACTATTTAGAGTTGTTTTTACTCCACTCTCAAATCCTTGATTATTAAACTCCATTTGGACAATTCTTTTATCAATTGAACTCATGCATTAACAACCTCCTTCCATGCTTCTTCGGCTATCCTATCAAATATAGGTCTCATGGCCGGATTTATATAGTCTCTTCCTGCTACATAGCCACCGGTACCGGTACCATGACCATATTGGAGTATTACTGCAATATTAACACCCTTATTGGTATTACTATTAGACCAATAAATAGTGTGAGTATCGCCGTTTGATTCTATTTCATAACTCCATGAATTTGCTGTAGTTCCAGTATCAGTTGGTGTAGCACTGGATAATGCTGATACACCTTCTTGCCCATAACGTTCAAGTATTTGTCTAATCTGAAAATTTTTCATCTTTTCCAAAAATTTAAATGTTTTATTAAAATCACCTTTACTAGTGATTCTTATTTTCATTGTTCAATCTCACCGCCTTTATTTATTAAGACGTTGAATCTCATGCATAACATCGTTATAGTTATATCCCGCTTCTTCTAGTAACATTTTGCAAATTTCATCTTCTCCCCATTTACCTTCTACAACCTCTTCTGCTACTTCATGTATTGATAAATTCATTCTTTTTCTAAGCATGGTATTAACTCTCTCGTCAACTATGCGCTTGTCGTATCCAGCTGTACTTAATTCTTTGCTACATAATTTACTCTTTTTACCAGTTACAATTTCTTTTGCAATACGTTTATTATTGTTTTTATGACGATTATTAGCAACACGATCGAATGAATTCATGGCATTCACCTATCCTTTAGTTTTTAAATTTTTCTTTCTCGCTTCGTTTAATGCTCTATTTCGTTGTAGTATTTCATTTCGTCCCATCTTTTTAGGTGGAGAGTTTTTAATATTACATACTTTAACAAGAGTTAATAATCTATTAATATGCCATTTTTGGCATTCAAATGGAATATTAAAAGCAACCATCCAATAATATATTATTTCAGAGGTTATAATTTCCCTATTAGGGGTTTGATTTGTATCACTAAAGGTCGTAGCAGTCATTGGGTTTTCTATATATTCATTTATAGCTTTTAAGTTATCTTCAGTTAAGCGGGTATAAACTTCTGTATTAACATTCTGGGTTATTGTCATACAACGAACATAATCTATTACTTCTTCAAGCGTTTTATCTTTTCCATCTAAAAATGGTTTATGCCATTTGGCTTCCCATTTTGAAATGGAGACTAGAGAATGTTCTAGTTGTAAGGACTGTTCCTTGAATAATATAAATTCATTACTAACTTCATCGTAGTATTCCATTGCAGGTACAGTTATTTTTAACATCTCCAGTCACCTTAACCTTTCTATTTCATGCTAGTAGGTAATATACCATTTATGAAATCTGTAGCAGCTTTATCATCAAGTGCTAATTCCATAAATATTTCGCTGTATGCTTCTGTCTGAGAAAATGCATCTGATAATTCCTTACTCTTGATGAATCTTCTTCCATCTGGTGATTTTTCCCCATACGCTTTTAGTACTATTTGTTTAAAAGTACGTATTATTTCTTTATTATCTTTTGAGTTAACGATGTTTTCTAGCATTTGAGCTAGCCCTCCGTCTACAGATAATTCCATTTCAGTTACCTCAGCTTTAGATAGGTTGAAATAGAAATCTTCAGTTCTTTCAACGCCATTATAATCAGTATAAGTTACAGTTTTCTTTAACATATTCAAATCTCTCCTTAATCAAAAATTAAAATATAAGAGCCCCCGTAAAAAATGCGAGAGCTCTTTTTGTTTACAATAAAATATATTAACTAGCGATTATGCACCAGCAAGTATTGTCTTTAATTCATCAGGTAATGGTAATTTAGCTTCAGCTGATTCAGTACCATATAGCATATCTTCTATAGTTTTTAATTTTGCAGCATCTATTTTAGTAGAATCTATAGTTACACTTGCTGTAGGTTTAAATCCTGCTACATTTACAGGTGTTGTAGTTACTTCCCATGAGAAAGTTATTGCTTCTGGACTATCATTTATTGTTTGATAACCTTTTTCACTAGGAGCAGCTTTTGCACCGTAAATTAAATGTAGTTTATATCCATATTCATTACTTTTAACATCATTACCTAGAACTGTTCTATAGCATAATCCGAAAGTTTTTCTATCTTGTTGACCTATAGTAACACCTGTTCCTAAAGATGCAGAACCATCACAAGCTTCAAACTCTTCTGGATAAGTATAAGCTTCTATAGTTGCTCCAAATTCTTCTGCTGAGAATAATTCCAAGTATTTTATATCATCTGCATATAATGGTGTTGCTTCTGCTCCGGAAGGACTTTCTGTTACAGCAGTTAATCCATTCCATGCTACACCTTTATTATATGCTCCAGTTTCATCTTGCATATATAATACACCATTTTTTACGCCTGTTTCGTAAAGACGTTTACCACTTTCATCCCAAACTATTTTAGCCATGTTAGCTTTCCTCCTTAAATTTAATAATAAATCGTGAACACGTAATGATATAAATTATCACTACAATATGCTCTATCAAACTTACACATTTGAAATTCTTTTAAAACGTTTTCTATTATATCAATATTTGGTTGCTTATAAATAAACATTAATGTATAGCTATTAATATATTGGTATATACTATCATTAGCACGCTTAGTGTCACCATCACCAATTGTATAAATTACACATGGATAAATTAATTTCACAGATGCTGGAGGCTGAAAATATACATGTTTGTTTTGCATTATGCCTTCAAGTTTTGTTTGTAGTTCTAATCTTCTATTCATTGTATAAGCCTCCAATCGTTAACAGTAATCTTGGATACTGAACTTCAACATCTGTTATTTTCCATTTAGCTCCCATGAATACGACATAGCGCATTGCATGGAAGTTATTATTGGCAAATGGGTCGGCTATGATGCTAATCTGATTTGATATATTAATATCGTCATTTATTTTACTTCTTTCTTGTAAACGTCTAGAGTTTCGTATTACATCTCCGAAGTACATGTTCTCTGTTATCTGTTCTTCATATATACCAGGTTCAGTTTCGACAGTTAGAGCATAACCGATTATTCCACAAAACTTTGCCATTTTGAATTATTCCTTTCTATTCTAAGCTTCAGCTTTATCTAATGCTACTGCTACTGCAGAGTAAGGTTTAACTAATGCTCCAGAACATCTAGTTTCCATTAAGTATTTTTGTTGGTTGTAATCTATATCGAAATCATCGAACATATTAACAGCTCCACCTTTATCTGCACCAACATAGTAGTCAACTAAGTTAACCATGATAGCCATTAAAGGTTTTTCAACAGTTGCAACTTTAGTTTTAGCGCCTTCCATAACTTCAACAGCTACTATTTCTTTAACTCTTAAAGCTGTAGCTAATTTGTCAACTGTATCATATATTACTCTTCCGTTTTTGTCTTCTAATAATAAGCAATTAGTTATAACATCTTCAGTAGTGAATAGAGTTGGACTTCCTGATCCTTTGTATTCTTTTCTAGATTTTATAACTGTTTTTATAAATGCTTTTGCTATATCATCTTCAGTTGCAGCTGCTGCTACAGCAACAGGAGCTTTAACACAGTATAAATCATCATCTGTAGATATAGGTCTTATGCAAGTTTCATTGATTTTGTCGTCAGAGTCAGCTAATCTTCCATCACCAACTAATATGGCTCTTGCTATTTCCTCATCTAGCATCATTCTCATTTCCATTTTTAACCATGCTACTACATCGAAATCAGTTATATCCACAACATCATCTCTATCTAGTTTTTGCTTTTTGTATATAGTTGTTGGAGTAGTAGTTCTTTTTAATAGTGTGAATACTTCTTCTTTCTTTCTTTTACCTTTCATGTAACCTTTAGCTCTAGCTTCATCAGCAGTTATATCAGCATGCATAGATTTTATTCTAGAGAATGGAACATGATGAACTCCTCTCATTACTTTTTGTACATAAGAGTCGTCTCTTTTTATAAAGTCTGGTGGCATGTTAACGTTTTTAGCATCTGGGAATAACCATTCTATATCTTTAATACCATAACTTTCAGCATGAGCTAAGAAGCTTTCTTTTAAAGATCCATATCTTTTAGCATCTTTTAATATAGTTTCCATAGCATCATGTGATAATACATCATTATTGTTTTCAGTTTCTCTACCTTCAAATACATTATGTTTCATTTCTTGTTCTCCTCCATCTTCTTCAATATTATTTTCATTTTCTTCTATGGCAGATTGTGCCATGCTTTTATCTTCTAAAGCTTGCCCTATTAGAGCATATACAACATTCTTTTGCTCTTCATTTAAAGTGTCAAATACATCTTGAATAGTCTTTTCGTTATTGTCCACTTCATCATCTCCCTTTTTACCTTTTTCATCAACTTTATCTTCTTTATCACTTGGTTTGTGATCAGCATGTTCTAGTGTTAATTCTTCGCCTGTATATATAACTGCTTCATCCTCGCAAAATTCGCCATGTCTTATTACAGAGTCTATAAAAGCTCCAGGATTAGCACCAGCTAACACTAAACTTACTTCTCTTATAGTTCCATGCATTACATTTGAACCTTTTTGTTTAAGTTGATTAGCATAAATAGATAAAGCTGTAACATCACCATGTTCTACTAGTAGTTTTGCATTTTTACCAGCTTCTGTATCATTGAAAGTACAATAAGCGTAAACGCCTTCGTCTCTGTTTTCTAATACTGCATGACCTAATACATTAGCTGATTCATTATGTTGATGATTCCATACTAGTGGAACAGTTTGCCCATCATGTTGCTTAAAGGCATCTTTTAAAATTGTTCTACCATCTGAGCATTTAATATTATTTTTAGTTGCCCATCCACTAAAGTCATACTTCATCTCTAACTATTCCTCCTTCTTCTCAGTATCGTCTACTGCATTTTGAACTTCTGGCGCATTCTCGATTTCTTCAGCATTTTTATTTAAATTCTTGTTACGTAATTCGTCTGCGTCAGGGTCTTTGGATGGTTTCCATCCCATAATTTGTCTAATTTCATTTGATGTCGCTATTTCATTACGTGTTAATTTATCAGCAATCTCGGCAAGATCATTAACTGGAACTAGTTTGAATGGATCTCTAAAGTAAACTATGTCTTGTTTTCTAGTTCTAGCTGTTTTGGTTAGGAATTTCCTTTTCATTTCATCAACTATAGCTGAAACTATAGGCTCAATTGTTCTATTGTAGTAATTTAACATAGTTTTATCATCAGCTGTACCATCTAATATAGTCTGAGTGATTCCTAACTGGCCATATAGCATACTCGTTAAGTATTCAATCTGCTTCATTAGATTGTTCTCAACTGGTCGATTTAACTGTGTTATCTTTTCGGTTCCATCAGTGTAGGCTATACCATACTTAGAACCTGTAAGTTGCATTTCAATTTCTTTACGTCTATTTTCAGCTTGTTGTTTTCTTGCCTCAGATTTGATAACATAAGGTAATTGTATAATTAAATCTAATTTACCAGAACCACTTTGCTCATCTATAACATCCAAAAGATTAAGTTTTCTTATAAGACGTTGCATAGTTGAGTTTGGTTCATTTATGACCGCATATAAAGGATTCTCTATTATGGCGACCATACTTTTTGGCAATAGTAGATCTTCTTTCTGTCCAGTTTTATCATTATATATTCTAACTTTAACATGTTGTGGACGCCACTCCAGTATTTGTCCTACTCTTAAACTATTTATATCATAAGAGCCAGATATATTAGGATTTATAGTAGTGTCAATAGGAACTATGGCAATACAACCTTCATCCATCATAGACATAACAGCGTCTTGTATAAACGCTTTTGCTGTCTGGTCCATGTTTGCACTAAGAGTTAAACACTCATTTAAACTAGTATCCATCTCTTCAACAAAACGACCATTGTCATCCAATTTAACATGCATAATATCTATAGACGCTACGTCTAATGCTATTCTGTTGTAAACTGATACGACAATACTTCTTTCATTACCTCTAGTTAGGCGCATTCTAAAAGGATTATAACTGCTTATGTGCTCACCATAATTATATCTTGGTGTTGGATCTTTGTTCAGGAAGGCATTCCATGCATGTATTAGTCTATCACTAAAAGCCATTTTGACGTTTTCACCTCCTACTTTATTAATAGAAGAATCCCATAAATTCTTTTCCTTTGTTAATAGCGTTTATTGCACTATTTACATTTTGTGCGCTAAATTTAACTCGCTGTCCATTAAAAGTTACATTATTAGACATCATTACATCATTAACAACTTTTGTGCCAACACCTATTGCTGCTGCAGTGGCAGCTGCTTTTACAGTCATAGTCATTGCACGTTTAGCGGCAGCTTTTCTAGCGCTTCTCTTTGCTCCTACTTCTGGTGCTTTTCTAGCTTTAGCTCTTTGCACATCATGCTGACCTTGTAAATAGTTATATTGTTTCTTAAGAGCCTTGTTATTTGGATCAGAGTTTAATTGTTTCTGAACTTTTTTAGCTTCACTTAAATATTTTCTAGAAGCATCTTTTCCAACTTCACCTCTTATGGCTCCTTTTCGGTATGTAGTGTTGGAATTTAAAGCTTTCTTATAATCTCTATTAGCCTGTTTATAAGTTTTCTTTAATTCTTTATTCGATCTATCTCTTTCATAATCCATACGTGCAATATTAGCTTTTTTACCAAGATCGATAGCGTTGGCTTTTTTATTGCTATTATCTTTCCATTTTTTAAAACTTTTATCTACTTTTGCATTTTGTCGTCTAGCTCTTCTAACTCCCCATTTCATACCTTTTATACCATGATGATATAATTCATCGGTATGATTATACTCCCACATTTGACTCACCTCCTATGTTATTCCACATTGTTTATTAGCCCATTTTTCGCCTTTTCTTGCGTACTTATTACAATATTTAGATGCTTTTTTTAACATAGCTTTATTGACTACTTTTTCGGATTCAATAGATAAAGACGCCTCTCCATCTAATAATATTATTGGGGATTTAACTGCGCCGTAATTTGTTGCTGTATCATAATCATCGCGAAGCATATTATACCCTTTGTTTTTTAACTCCTGATAAAATAATTTCTTTGCTGTTGGCATGTTTTTATCATCTACAAATAAATAGTTAGCATTAAGATAATATAAATCCAGATTCAAACCGTCATCTTTTTTATTGCTAACATTTCCTTTGATTATTTCATCCATATGTTTTTTAAATTTTTTATCGTCATTTACAGGTAAATAATCGGCATTTTTTGATACGGCATCCTTATACTCTTTTAATGCAGTTGGATTATTTTTCAGAACTTTAAAAAAGGTACTTGCTGCTTCATCTGTTGATGGAGATTTTAAAGTAGTTTTTGCTGTCATGTTTAATACTTTTGATGTTCCAGCTTTACTTAGAGTATTCATATACATATTATTATCGTGTTTTCCGATAGACGCATAGGTTTGACCTTTAATATTTTGTTTAGCTGTTTGTTTGTCAAATACTATTCTTTGTAATTTAGCACCTTTTTTAATTTCTATACGGCCATCACCATAATCTTTATATCGATCTTCTCCATATCGTTTTCTACCTTTAGCGTTCCTAGTTCCATCTTCATTTTGCCATCTTCTAATTCCCCATTTCATACCTTTTATACCATGATGATATAATTCCACAACTCATCTCACCTCCTATTCAAATGCATCTTTGTTTAATTTATAAGCAACATATGCATCCATCATAGCGGCAACTGCATCTATCTTTTGTTCATATCTTTTCTTTAATAATTTTCGGTTACCATTTGTGTCTTCAAGAGTTATACAATTACCCATTGCGAATGTCATAAGTTCTTCATCAAATAATAGCATTCTATCTTCTGCTAATTTCTTTAATTCACCTAATGGAACTGATTCAGTCTTAGCACCTTGTATAACTTTCTCTATTCCAAATGGACCGTTCTCAGATTCCCATCTTTCAACAAATGCTTTTGCATTATAAGGGTCAAATCCAAAACATCTAACATCATAATCTCTTTCGATTATATGAGCATCAAGGTCTTCATAAACTTCAGTCATATCTAGAACAGTTCCTTCCAATACAATAAGACTTCCTTCTTGTAAGAATTCATCATATTTTAATCTCATAGCTCCTGGTAACTTATGAAGTGTTTTAGACGTTATATAGTTTCTAGTCTTAATTCCAAAAGAGCCATCTCTTAAAGGAAACATAAACGTAAATGCACAGAAGTCATCACCTTGCGATAAGTCGGCTCCCAATGCGCATGGCATTTGCCAGAAATCTCTTTTTCTATGTGGAAGAGTTTCGTCATAAGTGAAGAAATATGTATAACCTTCCATTGGAATACCAAAACGTTTTGCTAAAATATCATTTCTTGTAGCAGGGGCTTTTTCGGCTCTTTCAACATCTAATTGATAAGTCTCATATGTGACGGTTTTTCCTAAATTTGGATTTGCTTTTAACCAAGTTCTAGGATTATTAACTTCTTCTATATTATCAAGTCGATAATACCAAATCGAAACATGTGGGTTAACGTATTCGCCTTTAAGAATTTCCATTAGTTCCATTTTGATTGTATCACCACTACCATTTCTTACGGTTCCTTCTGAACTTGTCGCTACTATTAAATAATCATCTAGTTTAGATGCCCCTTGTTCAACTGCGCCTATGACATCTTCTCTTATATCCCCAGAAAGCCATTCGTCTATTGTTGCCACTTTACATCTCAACCCTTGAAGTTTATTAACACTCATCGGTCTTATCTCCAACAGTGAACCGGTTAGAAAATTTTCTATACCTTTTTTAGTGGACGCTAATTTCATTCTATTAGCTTTAGAGCCAGTTGTATTTTGTATAGAACCTTCAGTCAAAAACTGAAATAAAGGTCCTCTAGATCTTGTTATGGAAGTTCTTATGGGTGATAGTATTTCTTCAGCTTGTTTCATGGTTGGGGCTGTTGTTATTTGATGAGTAGTCGTAGTATCTACGTTTAGAAAATAATTCTGTATACATGAGCTGTACATAGATTTGGCTGCACCTCTGGCTACAATGAGATATTGTTTATTAACTAATCTTTTTTTAACTGATTTGGTTACATATCTACCATCATGACCATCAGGTGAAGGTTCATATACACTTCTTTCTACAAAGTAGTACCAACCAAATATCTGTTCGGCCCAAAGTTTAAACGAGTCTAGTAAATGTAAATCCGCTCCATCGGTTAATGTAAGTTCTTTTTCACAATAATCTACGAAACCGTTTATGGCTTGATCATCATAGTAGATTCCAGGATTAGCTATCAGCTCATCTATACGGTTCATTTCCATGGAAATCTCTTTACATACTGGAATCTCTCCTCTTATAACGGCATCTCTAAACTTACCATAATAGATAGGAGTGGCTGTGTTTGATAATGCCATTTTGAGTTCTCCTTTCTGCTATCCTTTTAACTTTTGTATGGCCAAGGCTATAGATAATGCTGAACTTGTAATACTTATAGCAGTTCCAACATTGTTTAATATGGAATTAACATTTGAGCGCCCAGCATTGATTTGCTCAGCTGACATTTTCACATACTGTTGTTCCATATTTAGTCGGTTAACCCTCTCTCTTAGCTCCTGGTCAGACATAATTTTAGCTTCAGACAATTTTTGTTTTTGCGCTTTCTTTTGTCCTTTTTTGGATGTAGCATTGTTAATATTTCTTGTTTCATTAACTATTGTACCAGCGGCATCTACTTTCCTTTTTGTTTTATTTAAATCGATTTTACCTGTAGGATGCCCTAATTGGGCAGCAGTTCTTCTAACTCCCCATTTCATACCCTTTATACCATGATGATAAAGTTCATTATTATAATTCCACATTTAACTCACCTCCTAACGTTGAATTGATGACAAATCTTTTTTCTTTTTCTTTACTTCTTTGGTCATAGTATAATCAGCATAGTATTTCAAATCATTCTTTGTTAACTTAACAGAACCAGTTTGATTAATCTTATCCATATTCAGTATTATCAATGGATCTTGAGCAGTACCCTTTCTGTCATTAATATCACTTAAGGCATCAAAACCTTGCTTTACTAAATTAGCATAAAAATTATTACTGGATGTTTCTGCTTTCTTAGATAATACAGCATTAGATACAAATTCCTCAGCTAATTTTCTAGCTTTTTTACTTTCAGGATCATTAAGTTTAGAAATTTTCTTCTTGTATGATTTCGATGTTTTCTCCATAAATATAACATTATCATTATAGGCTTTTGCCATATCCTTGGCCACTTGTTCGGGATTTTCTTTTGCTATTTTCATAAATGTATTAACTACATCCTTATCGCTAGCCACTGATATGTCTTTTTTAACCATAAATGTATTCTTATATCCTCTTCCGTCATACATAAAATTACCCATCATGTCGGCATACATGTTTTTATCATAGTCGGTATATGCTGTATATAGACGATTTTTCTTACCGCTTTGATATTGTCCTCTAGTTATTGTTTGAAATTCAGTACCTGACTTTATAGTTCTACGCTTAGAATTTATTTCATCTTTTTGCTTTCTAACGCTTTTCTTTTTATTAGAAAGATTGTCATCATGTGCACGGTCGCCGTATTTTTTCTTACCTGCAGGAGTTAAATGCCCGGCTTTATCTTCATATCTTCTAATTCCCCATTTCATACCTTTGACACCGAAATGCTTAAGCTCATCATTCATACTCTCACCTCCTTTCGAATTACTCTTCATCAGAAGGTGGTGTATCTTCTATTTTAGGATCTCCTTCCAAAAATATACGCCATTCTATTTCGGATAAAGTTCTATTAATACTTTCAATTAAAGCACTGCTAGTGGGTGGGTCGAAAAGTAATCTTACTTTTAGATAAATATAAGTTTTAACCATGTTAAGATTATTCTCATTTGTATAGTCATTCCAACTTGAATTTTCATCTACTATCATAAAACCTGATTTTGGTCCAACACCTAATTGGTTTAGTATAGCAAAAGCAGTGTTTATATGGATGATTATATCATCATCAAAGTTTGTATAATCAGGTAGTATACCTAATAGTTTCTTTATTGAAAGTAATATACTTTCCATCATTTACATTACCTCCTCCATGGGCAAGTATCGTTTTTAGACCTTTCTATAAATTCTCCAAACAGTATATTTTCATCGCCATAGTGTATTGCATCATGAGTTCTTTTAGTAGTGCAAATCATATAGTCGGGATTTAACAAAAACTCTGTTTGATTGATAACATCGTATTTTGTTAATGGATTCATATGATGAATGATGATTCTATTATCGATCTCTCTATCTGGTATTCCTAAATCACAAGCATTGTCTCGTAGAATTACATAATCTCTTATTCTTTTCCACTCTGCTGATCTATAAAACTTCTGATTTAAATATCTATCAAAGCCAAATGTCTCTTCGCCAACTTTACCACCTAATTTTAGATAGCGGTATCGCTCTTTAAATGTTTTAAACTTAATTAGTTCTTGATAAGTTCTAATAGTCATCATCTTCATCGTCCTCCATGGAACACGTTTGCCCGCTATAGTTTTGCATAGCCTTAAGAGCATTAGAATATAGCTCTTCGATTCTCTTAGCTGATTGTAAGTTCTCGGTTTTGGCAACTATAAGTTCTTTCTGCTTCTCAAGTATCTCCCTTTCTATCTTTTCTTTAGTTGTAGCTAGTTTTAGATAGTGAGTTATCACTTGAGAAGACGCAGTCCCCTCTATAAGCTGCTTCTCAGCTAAGTCTACAGCTAAAGCTATCATCTGATTCTCTCTTGCTTCTGGAGTTGTTGCAGGTCTAATTTTTTTATCAGTGCTTTCTTTATTAGTTTTACTTCGTTTCGCCATTGTTTCGCCTCCTTTTCCACAAGATTAAATATAGTTTGCATGCGGTATTTTAGCAGACTTACAGACTTTTTAGCGCCGAAAGGAGAGGAAAAAACGCTAGCATTAATTAATGCACCTGTAAGCCCCCTAAAATATCGCATACAAACTTAAAGTGTTTTTCAAAAATATACCCTGTCTCTTATACACATCTGACGCTGCCGACGACTCCTTACGTGTAGA
>ERZ1026880.66-NODE-66-length-59582-cov-70.082769_pt1 | contig 59582 bp, 49 predicted proteins | sample MGYA00380170_ERZ1026880 | MGnify/ENA primary metagenome ERZ1026880 (study PRJEB33269, sample SAMEA4719806) | human gut metagenome | biome: human-associated habitat; feature: organic feature; material: feces | place: Cameroon | collected 2013-10 ...
TCTCCCAGAAGCCCGGCTGATACTGCTGATTGGCAATATCCTCCAGCCAGTTCTGATAGTCCGTCTGCATCAATTTTCTTGATACCTTGCCGATGATGGTATTCTCAATACCAGTCTTCAAGATATAGTCTGCGCTACCTCTTGGTATCATACCCTTCACCTCCAGCTGGTCAAGTTCATTCTTGATGGCAGCATTAATCATCGGCTTGAACTGCTTAGGATCACCATTCAGAGTGCCATTCAATCCATATCGCTGCATCACCTTGAATGCTGCATTGCTCATATCATTCAGGAACTCAGGATTCCTGTAGAGCTTGCCAAACTTCTGCTGCAAACCGCTCAGAATCTTCTGCGGGTCACGAGTCTTGTTAGCCTCTGTAATAGCCCCGATAGCAAAAGGAGAAGCAGCATCCACATACTTAGACTGCTCATTATACTTCGCCATCTGGGCATTAGAAGCCGCCTCAGCGTCCTGAATAGCCTTGGCTACAGATGTGCTGGTATATTTGGCGATAACACTATAAAAAGCCTCATCAATGTCCTGATTCATCAATCTGTCCTGTACATTCTCATCGTGAGAATAGAGGCGAGTTGCGATGCCCTCGGCTATATTGCGATAATTCGGACCATATTTGTTCACCAGACTCTGCACCATAGCAGGCTTCAAATGATTAGCCACATAGTCATCATAACTGATACCCATGCTGTCTGCCTCCTGCTTCAACTTATCCTGCACGCCATGGCTATACCATTGCGCATCGATATTCTGCTCAGCATCCTGCACCGTATCATCAGGCAAAGAAGATACTACCTGGTTGGTAACGTCCATGGCAGAACGGTTGGCATATCTGCGCAAAGCAGGCATCACCATATTCACTGCCTCCTCATTGCTATTGGCAGTACCATCAGCCAACAAGTCGGCAACCATATTCTCAAAGTAAGTACTCTGCTTATCCGGTCTCTGCTTCCAGTTCTCAATATAGTTGGCAAGTTTGGCATCCATCAACCCCTCATTATTCACCACACCAGTTGGTGTTGTAACAGGAGCCGCCTCTTTAGATTCAGGAGAAGCCTCCTTCTGTGCTGGCTGCTGTACCTGCATATTATCACCAAGAAGCATATTGGCAATCATTCCACCCACCTTCTGCTCCCTGCCGATATTTCCTGCATCCACCTTCGGCATCATGCCGAGTGCTTGCGAAATCAAGCTAGGCTTCTTTAACTCACCTCGCTGATACTCATCATTCAACTGGGCCAAGTCCTTGAAGTTGCCCGGCTTGTTGTCTGGAGAGTTGAAAGCATCAAGTACCTCCTGAGGATATTCTGCCTGCTCTTTCTTCTGAGAAGAAACGCTCTGCCCACTACTCTGAGGAGTTGAAGGTTTTTGAGCAACAGGTGCTTTACCAGAAAGATATGTTTCTAAAGATTTTTGGTCTTTAAAATTATCATATCCTGCTTCACTTAATGCATTATAAAGTGTAGCTACATTTTTGCTGTCAGAAACATAGTCTCTAAACTCCTGCTCTGTACCAACATCATCATAACCATCATCAATTAATGCTTGATGTAATTTCTTTATATTATCGTCCATATTATAATTTTAAATGTTTACCTTTATTTGTTTTGCCATTATTCGATTTGCTACCAATGCCAATACCAAGACTCTTAGGTGCAAGACCTTGTTCTTCAACATCATCAACGAACATTCTTTGAAGACTTGCATCCCACTGCTTGCCAGTATCTCCATTTTTACCAATGCCATACTTGTCTTCATAAATAGAAGCAAGATTATTGCCTCCCTTCTTTTTCATGTGATTATAGTATTTGATGAATCTTTTACCATATTCTGCTTGAGAATATTTTGGCGCTGTTCTAACCGTTTTCTTGGTTGCAGCATTGTTTCTTGCTGTTGTCGAATTATTCACGGCAACATGAGAACGACTATCTGCAGCCCTTGCAGATGCAGCATCAGCCTGATTGTCCAGCAACTTACCCTTCTTGTCTCTCAGTTTATTCTCAGTCTCCTTCTTTGATTCATTCAAGTCTGCAGCTGTAGAATGTTGTCTTGCAGATTGAGTCACTTCATTAACCTTTACAGGAGTGAGGGCATCCGTCTGATTCTTCTGTGAACCACGATAAGCAGCCAGTGCCTCATTTGCCTTTGCAGCAGCCTCTGCCTGCATCTGAGCCTGTTTGTCTTGACGGTCCTTATAGATATTCACCATCATCTGGTTATATCCCTTAGCTCTTAAAGCATCTGTAGCCTCTCTTATCTTGCGTTGGCGATCAGTAAGTTCTTGTGCTGATTCAATCTTCTGCGATGGAGCACCTTGAACTGTACCAAAGAAGTTACCCAAGTGCATAAAAAGATTTCCCCATTGTTCCCATTTGGCTTGATTCTCTGCCTTCTTTTGCAAAGCTGCATTTGCAGCCACAGTTTTATCGGCATCACCAAGTGAAGAAAGCCAAGGCATGAAGGCAGACCAGTTTCCATCACCATTCATCTGGTAATCCCTCATAATGTCATAAGGCTTCATCTGCTGCAAGATAGGATTCTGTTCTATCTCGGCATAAGGTCTGCTCCAGTCTATCTTGATACCCTGGTTAGGCTCCACCTTGGTAACTTCCTCGGTTGGCTGTTCTGCAAAAGATTCATGGACACCATTCCCGGTAATACCAGTAGTATCAATAGCTGTATTCTGAACAGGTGTATCATCCGGCTGCCCCACATTATCAGAAGGAAAATCTGTAATAGGAGTTGTTGCTGTTGCCGAACGTTTAGGAGTTAAATCATCCAATGTAAATCCCATAATTACCTCCTTCCTTAAAATGGCAATGCACTTGCAGCTCCAGCCAAGCCACCAGCTGCATCCGTGATACCCTTAGCAGTACCAAGAGCCTTCTCCTTCTTGGCAGTGGCGATGTAGTTAGTCATCTGGTCTATCTGCGAATCAGCAGTATTCCACACATTTTCTTTGGTCTGAGCACCTCGCACGGCAGCCTCTTGCATCATCTTACCAACCTGCTCCTGGGCTGCCTGCTTACTCAGCGCAACCGCTTCATCAGAACCGCCACTAACAATATTGGTGTTCTTTGCGGTTGCTGTAGCATTATCCAATACCTTCTGGGCATTGGTTACGGCTACTTGATTTTCCGCAGATTGAGTAGGGTCCTGATAATACAAGTTGTCACGATGATCCTTCACCTGCTGCATACGGTCTTGAAACATTTTGATATACTCATTATATCCCTTGTTTCTTGCTTTAGCTGCTAGAGCACCACCTGCAGCAGAGGTCAGTCCACCAGCAATACTTCCAATTAATCCCATAAAATTCGAATTTTAATGTTTAAACTGTTCAAAAGTAATGCGTTTTTCTTATCTATCTGTGATAAGTTCCGCAACTTGAACACCAAGTTTCGTAATTTCTTCCTATATTTGCACCCGAAAACTATCAGTAAACATCAATAGAATATGGCAGTAAAACAAGACAATAATAATGAGCCGAAACCAAAGAGGAAGAAGACTGGCGGACGTAAGGCTGGCACACCTAATAAAGTTACCAAAAGTGTGCGTGAAAGCCTACGTGATGTACTCACCGACTACATCAACGGCAACAATGAACAGAAGTATTCCCTTTTCACGGATCTTATGCAGATTGAAGAGCCTGCCGGACGTCTGGCGATGGTGGCAAAATTCCTTCCATACGTGGCTCCTAAACTCCAGTCTGTATCTTTCAATAATGATGAAACCAGAAACTTATCTGTGGAGGAATCCTTCATGAAGTTGGAAGAGAAATTTGAGAAACAGGAAACCACCATCAACATCAAAAATCTCAAAATTGTTAATAATGGCTAATTATAAAAAATGGGTAGCCCTCTCTAAATTTTCTTCAACTTTAGAGAAGACTACCCTTGACTTGATTATTGAGCAAAAACGCCCTATTTTAACTTATATTGGGTCAATTTTAATCTGCATTAACACAAAATAGCTATTTTATGCCCCTGACTCGTTCAAAGTACTTCGTCTGGTCCTTGGTGATATTCTTCACCTTAATCTGTATCGTGCAGTTCTTAGGCACAGTATCATTTATGCTGGCCATGAGCTGCTCTATTATCTCATCTGTGTTCCGATAGCCCTTGCCATCAACATGAGCCACAACCTCACCCATAAAGTAAGCATCAGCAGACAATTCAAAGTTTTCCTCTACCTTATCGAATACAGGCAGATGATGTTCCTCCAGGCGTTTGCTCTTGTCGTTAGTGAAAAACACCTTCTCCACTACCTTCTCATTTAATTCCCATGCTCTAGAGAAATCAGGTTTCACATAGCCCATTGTCACCTTGTGGGTACTGATGTGATTCAAGGCAAAGCCAATTTCCTCGTAACTTGCTCCTAAGTCATTTTGAGCGATAGTAGCCCAAGTATGCCGAAATGTATAAGGAGTATAGTAATGTCCCTTTTCAAAGCCTAACAGCTCGTTGCAGATTTTCTTTAAATAGGAAGAGAGAAATGTATCTAATGACTTTTCCCCCATCTTGGAATGAAAAGAAAAAAGATATTCATCATTTGGGTTACTAGATAAATATTTTTCGATAGTTGGAAAAAGTATATCAGGAACCTTCATTTCTATATAGGCATTATCTTCTCTCCTACCTCTGGTTTTCTTGCGCTCATAATGAAGGATTCCATCAAAGTAGTCCTTCTTTTTCATATTATATAGGTCGGCAACATTTATTCCAGCTAAGCACAACACCATCTTACAAATATCCATAACTCTTTGATACGATTTCTTTTCAGAGACTATAGAAAAGAACTTTCGGCATTCTTCCATGGTTATAGCCTTCTTCTTTGCCTTATCTACCCTTGGTATCTTAATCTTCACCCAAGGATTATTTTTTATTCTTATGATGTCATTGTCGTAGTCATTATATTTTTTTACTCCCTCGTTGAACAATCGCTTGATATACGTAGGGTAGGTAAACTTAATTGCTTTCTTAGCTGATAAGGATTTTATCCAATTTTCAATGAATGATGTAGTTAGTTGGTTAAACATAATCTTTGTGCTACCAGCATAGGTTTCCAAATTGTTCAATGCTTGCCCGTAGGTTAATACAGAATGATATTCCAATATATCATAAAGTGTATCTATATATTCTCTAGCAAAATCAGAAAAACAAACACCCTCCTCGCCTTGTTGAATGAATCTTCTAACCTCCTCTATAGTCCATTGAGAAGAATCTACTCTATTCAATCCATCTACCCATTTATTGATATTTGGCATCAAACTTGTAAGCACGAAAGTATCTTTCACCTCTTTCGTACCCTTCACGATACCCTTATCGTTTACCATCTTATCGGTCTTTAGATAGCAAACCTTTCTATTATGAGTCAATCTGATATAAACAGGATAGAAACCATCACTTCTTCTATGCTGAACTAAGATTTTAAATGTTGCCATACTCTAAACTATTTATAAATTTCTTGTGACATTTGTCACGTTAAACGTGCCAAACATATTATTTTAATTCTTAGATAACTTAATGGTTATTAATTACTTATCTTTAATTAGCTCATTTATAAGAACTTACAAAAACCACAAAGATTATTGTCGCTACAAAGTAACAAATCCTTATATTTACAAAGCTTTTTACTTGCTTCTCTAAACAGTTCTTGAATTACTTATTAGCCTTATCATACTTGGCTATTTCTATAATTTGTTTTTCTCTAAATAATTTTATCTATATACATTATATTCTGCCTGTATATGGTGAACTGTCCCATCCTTATCCTTGCATTTGGCATCAAGAATAGCCTCACAATTCCAAGTATCACCTTTCTTTATATAGAGGTTGCTTCCTTCAAGAATAGCATCGCCAAACCATTCATGTTCTTCTTGCTTTTCTTCCTTAGAATCTTCCACCTCATTACTCAGGTTCAATCTAATCAAGCATCCATATTCTTTCTTGGACAAATCCACCTTTTCATTATACTTGAAGTTATCTGCCCAAACATTAAGAATACCATGGCTTCTCTCATTTATCACCTCACAAGAAAAAGGAGTTGATGGAAAATGAACAAAACTCCAGTAATAATACTGAGCCTCATCGTATGTAAAAGAATAATGAGCAAAAGGCTCGTTCTGCCAATTTTCTGTTGGCAAATAGTCTTCTCTTGGCATCTCACCACCATAGTTAACTTTCAGATTATGCTCATATCCATTTCCACCAGAATAAACTAAATCAATTACCAAATCTATATGATTCCCTTTTCTGGTCAGTTTATAATAGCTACCAGCCTTAACCCTAGAACTTCCTCCATCAATACTTGATGAAAGCTGACCATCCTTAATTTGTATCTCTGTTGAATATTTATTCGTAGTTAAATCTACTTTTTTACCATAAAGATAATTTTTACAGCTCAAAGAAAGAATTTTATTAGGATTTTCAGAATCCTCTAAAGCTAAATCTATATAGAAATCCTTATCGTTAGAAGGTGAAGAGCTTGCAACTGGTATATCCATAAGATAACTAACATTGTATGCAGTATTATCCCACACAACGGCTTTTCCCTTCGTTCCTCCGTCTATAGCCTCATCATCTGAAAATGATTCCTTGCTACAAGAAGAAAAGAGACCAAGCGACAAAACAAATAACAACACAAATGCTTTGATTACTATTTTTCCCATTTTATTCATCCTTACTATTTTATGTTAATGATTATACGCTCTTCTAAAACCTTCTTTTATAGCCTCAGCAATACTAAATTTATAGCCTTTGCCTTTGGCATTAATCTTCACTAGGTCATAGTGTCTATCAAACGGAAGATGATATATCAGCTGCCCTGTATTATGATTTACATTGCATTTGATTGCAGGAAACTTTCCCATGGGCAAATGCCTAACATGAACATCAAGTTTTTGGGCACATCGTTGAGCTTCATCCGACAAAGGTCCTGTTACATATAGCCAAGCCTCAACGTTTTCATCACCTAACTTCCTGTCATTATCAACGAGCCATTGAGCATAAGAGCCGAAGAGTTGGAAAACTATATTTTCCCTAACATATCCTACCCAGTTCTTACATTGCACGATTAAGGTCTTGCCTGTATCTCGATGTACTGCGATAATATCCCTACCCTTATCCTCCAGTTTCTTGTTCAAACCTTCCTGAATGATGTCATAGCCTTCATTAAACAAGATGTAGGCACAAAAAATCTCATAGTTACGACCCTTTTCCCAATCTGACCATTGATAGCGTTCTTGTTTAATATATCTATTAACAGCCAGTTGTTCTCTTCCAACTTCCGACTTGTGATTATATTCCTCATCAGTTAGCCAGTTTTTAATATTACAACGTTTCTCCTCTTCGTGCATATAGTTGATATAGGCATCATCATCCTTATAAGCCCTCAGCTCTGGATATATGGAAAGAAGATACTCAAACTTATATTGATATTTAAAAAGCACCGCTAATTCTTCAACCTTTTTGCCTGCATATTCATTTACATGCTCCAAAGCATGAGCACGAAGATGAGCCACGTAATCAAAAGGATTCTTATTATTGATAATTTCATCAAAAGAATCTATTTGTTCTTTGAGTCTTTCTATATCTTCTTCACAAGCTTCACATTTCTCATAAAGCTCCGAATATGCCCAGTCTGCTTTAGAATTTTCTTCCTGGGCTATTTTCAAAGAATCTGCTAGTTCGTTTTTCTCGAAATTCAGGCCTTGGATAACCGATTTGTTGTTTGTGAGTTCAAACTGAAGTTTATCTATTTCTTTTTCTTTTATGGAAAGCTGCATTTCTTTTGCATCCACCATCCATTTATATTCATCCATCTGTTCCTTATAAGAATTTGCAGACTTTTGCAACTCATCTACTTTGATAGATTGCTCTTTCAACTTTTTTTGGAGCTGAGAAACCTTGGAACGAGCTATGTTTAACTCATTCTTTAAAACAAGTTGCTCATTCGCTACTGGGGTATTAGCTACGAAAATATCTTTGTCACTCTTAGAAGAATCAAAATATCTTTGAACGACATCAATACCTTGCACTATAAAGTATAGGCAAACTAGCACTAGAAGAACCAAAATAACCACTTCCATAACAAGATTACATTCTAATTATCCGACATTTGTCATTCTTCTTGCTGGAAGACCTTGAAGTTCTCTGAGTAGTTTATTCTCTGCCCTCAGCTCAATTAGTTCTTTCTCCATATCAGATTGGCTCATAGCCTCTGACCCAACATTGGAAGAAGTACCATTGATAAGTTCTGTTGGTTTCACATCTAAAGCCTCAGCTATTTTCTCCACCATACTTAGGGACACATCACCACCTTCCATTATGTTAGCAAGCTCAGAACGTGTCAACTCGACCTTTGAAGCAAATTCAATATTGCCAAGTCCCTTTTCATTTATCAAAGACTGCAACTTGGCAGAATTAAACAAAGAAGTCTTCTTTGGTGAGAGATTGGCATAAAGCTCAAAGAAATTGTAATCAAGAGCCTTGCTAATCTCCATCAACTTAGCCGTATCTAGCGATTCTTTGCTAAATATCATCTTATTTACATTCTGCTGAGCGATGCCAAGCCTTCTAGCTAACTCTGACTTTGAAATGCCAAGCTCATTTACTCTTTGTTCAATAGCTAGGCCGATATTTACATTAAGCTCGTTCATAAATCCTATTTTATTTACATATTATATTAATAAACATAAAATAGTATTTAACTAACTTAATAATTAAATACATTTATATGTAGTTACATTCTTTTTTATTACTTTTGCACCATAAAGTTAGTAAATAAATACATAAGTACCAAATAAATTTGAAGAAGAATGAAGAATGAAGATAAAATATTTCCGGAATCGGCAAAAGCAGAGGATGGATAGAAGAGAAAAGTGGGCATCCAGCTGCTGCCCACCGAAAGGGATTGATTAGTTATCGCTCCGCATCAACCCACATTGGAATTGGAGTTGAAGAATGGCGAATTTTACCATTCGCCTCTCTCTTAGACATACGGAAGATAAGAACCTTTCCATCTTTCTGTGATTTGATAGTTGTCATAATTTACACCTCCCTCCTGCTTTGCGGTAAAGCGACATTGCTCACCGCTTAGTGTGCTCTTCCGCAAGAGCACGAAAAAAGCCCAAGGGTGCGGAATCCAAGGGCTTTCAAGTCTCTTTCGAGTAGTTCCCACAAATTGCGGACTTTGAGGGAGGTGTTAGTATGACACTAACCAAATCACGCTGCAAAGTTAGTAAATAAATACATAAGAACCAAATTAAATTGAAGAAAAATGAAAAAATATAATGAACCATTTGATTTCGCTGCCCTTGAAATACTTCTTAACTACAAGGGTATTGACGAGGAAAAGGCAAAGCAGGTAAAACGCTTCTGGCTAAGAGAAGAACTCTACAACTACTACGAAGCATCACATACTAAGGAAATGGAAGAAGCCTTCGAGTGGATATACAATGCGCCACTGATAGATTGGGAAGGAATGCTGCTATGTATAACACATCCTGACAACAAGACCTTCCCAAAGCCATTAGAAGATGCTAAGAAGTTATTCGCTTTTCTCAGCTAGAAAAGTCACGGAGATATAAGAATAACCATTCAATGTAAGGGCGTTTTGAAATACTTGCTTAATAACCCAACCTTGGTTAGTGATGTTGGGAACCTCTTCACTAAAGTCAAAGCTCATTGATGAGTTAACTGTATCTACTTTCTTGCAAATTGTAAAAATGTTTTGTGCCATATCTATAAAATTTAAAATTAGTCGGTGCAAAGATAAACATAAGTATTCAATCGGGCAACGATGAGTGAGGAAAATTTAAAATTAGTCGCTTTCCATTGTGTACCATATAACCCATCGTCCCGATTGCTTTAAAGCAAAAGCGTATGAAAAAGATAATGTTCAATGACCAGTATGGTCTCACCCAAGCTGTTCTGGATGGTCGCAAGACTCAGACAAGACGTATTCTGAATCCTACAATGCTTTTCGAGCGTTGGGACACGTACGAAGGTTGGACAAAAGAATCTATTGCTGATTGGAAGAAATCTTGTAAAGACCGACTTTATAAAGCAGAGGGTGAAGAACTGAAAGAAATGCTTGATTACGCCTTAGAACATTCACCATACAAGGTTGGAGAAAATGTGGCGATTGCGCAAAGATACATAGACCTTGCTGGCAATGATGAGTTCTATCGCCTTTGTGGCATTCATTGGATGCCATTAGAGTGTATTAAATACGAGAAAGGTTGCTACAACAAAATGTTCGTTAAGGCAGACCTCATGCCGCACCGCATCCGCATCACGAACATTCGAGTAGAACGATTGCAGGACATCAGTACCGATGACTGCATGAAGGAAGGAATCTACTGTTGTCACATGGTTTGGTATCATGATCGCTATTCATACGATGCCACTAACGATAGCAACCGTAAGAAATGGTGGTACAGAACTCCTATCGAAGCATACAAGATGCTTAGCTGCAAGCTCCACCTCAACTGGGACAGCAATCCTCTCGTTTTCGTTTACGATTTCAAACTAGTTAAATAATAATTAAATTCAAGCAATATGTCAGAAGAAAAAGTACCACTCAGACCTCAGATCAGAGAACTGGGGCTGGGTAAATCAATCAGTTTCCCTATCAGGAGAATGAGAACGATCAAGACAACCTGCTCGGAATTAGGTGTAATTTACTGTCGTAAGTTCAAAACCAAAATCAACCGGGAGAAAGAGATCATCACAGTTACAAGAACCAAATAAAAACAATAGTCATGAACGAAGTAGTACAAATCCAGTTTGCAGATAAGATGCTATCCTTTGATACATTCCTGTCAGCCATACGCAACGTTGTGAAAGAAGAAGTCTGCAAGGCTGTGGGTAAACGTCCGTTCCTCACACAAGCAAAGGCATACGACATCTACGGAAGAAAAAACGTAGAGCGATGGAAACGTGAAGGAAAGGTGAAAGACTTCGCAAGAGGCAGAAATGGCAAGATTACTCGCCACGAATACAAAGTATCAGAGCTGGATGCATGTGCCTGCCAAGTTCAAGACTATCTGTGTTCCAAATAAGATAAAGTTATGAAAACAATTAAGACCATCTTCTGCATTGCCATCTGGTTAGTCCTTGGATGGCTCTGCCTCAGTAAACTCTCTCAGGGCTTTCATGATGAGAATCTCATTTTACAGATGCCTCAGAATACCTATGATGAGATAGTAGATACTCTTACCACTCGTAATGGCTTTCAGCCTACAGAGCATCAGATAGTAACTTACTATTATGAGCGATTCCAGAAGTAAGAGCACCTATGCAGCTCGCAAGTGCCTCCTCTGCCATGATGGGCGTAACTGCATCAATGGCAAGTATTGCCTTAAGCACAAAAGATACGTGCAGCATCAGGAGAAACTGCCATGTGAATAACTATTTAAACTAAACAATATGGAACAGAACAACAAACAGACGATGCCATGTTTCGAACTTGGCAACCTTTACGTCTTCAAAGAAGAAGACGAGGATGGCGAGTTGACCATCATAAGCGAACTCATCGCAAAGAACGAGAGTCAAGACACATTGACATTTGGCAATCAGTATGAGATTGAGACCGAGAACTTCGTTACCGATCAGGCATTTGACCTTCGCATAAGTACAAACAAGGAACTGCGAGAAGCGACTGATGAAGAAGCTATTTTATTTCAAAATGCTTTCACTCTCTGGAAGAAGAACAAGGAGCATCCATCATTCAAGACCTTCGATAAGGTTCTGGTGAGAGATAGCGATGCAGAAGAATGGGAGCCAGCGATTTTCCTCAGAATGAGCAAAGAAGAGGAAAAGAAAGAGCTCCCATACCAAGTTTTCTCTCTGTACTATGGTTTTAGTTACGAAACAGCTCAGTGCATCCCATACGAAGGTAATGAGGAAATAGCATTCTCCGCTGCCCCATTTTAGGTAAACAGAACACAGAAACACATAATAGATATGGAAAAGGAATTTTGGAAAAACATTCCACGTTACGCCAACCAATATCAGGTATCCACCTTCGGCAGAATCCGAAGGCATCCAAGGATGGTGGACAACAATGGCACACTATGTCTGAAAAAGGGTGCTATCGTTACCCAAAGCATAAATGCTCGCGGTTTGTTCCGTGTTCGTCTTTTCTATGGGGAAAAGATGCACGAAGAATTGGTTCATAGGCTGGTGGCTGAGACCTTTATCCCCAACAAGGCAAATCAACCATTCGTTAGGCATAAGGATGGAAAGCTCACCAACAATCATTTTTCCAACCTCTCTTGGTGCTCCCGACTTAGTGTATATTCCGCCAGTCGCAAGAAGTCTAAGACACTGAATAGCAAGGCTATAGTTATGAATAATGGTACAACCACACGTTGCTATTTATCCATCAAAAATGCCGAAAGACGTACTGGTATATCGGCATCCAACATCTGCCAAGTGTTACGAGGCAAGCGTAAGACCGCAGGAGGTTGCTCCTGGTCCTACAAACAATGAGTTACAATATAATAATGTAAATTCTATATTCCAAATAAAAGCAACAGTAAATGAAAACAGATGGCTACATTCTTACTCCAGAGCTGCTGCAGTGGCGTTACTTTCATCGTCCGGTGGTGGTACAGGTGCTCATCTACGTGCTCCTGTCTGCCACCCACAATGAGGCTTCCGCTGCTACGCTCTCCTTACGTCTGCTCGCTGATCGGCTCCATACCTCGGTCAAGTCTATCCGCTGTGCCATCGATGTTCTCATACAGGAGCGAATCATCACAAAATGCAGCTCCCCTAAAGCCTCAACAATAGTGTATGTTAACAGTTCGCATCCCCTATCCCACTGCATACTACCCTATCAAAACCCAATAGGGGCACAGAATGGGGCACTCTTTAGGGCACAGAATGGGGCACAATCAGGGGCACAGATTTTAACTTCACAAGTTACTGATACACAAGATTGTGCAGCGTATCTTCAAGATAACAAGGGCACAGATAGGGGCACGATTAAGGGCAAAGATAGGGCACGCTCCAGGGCACACCCTAAACAAGGGGCACACCAAAAGGCACAGTATAGGGCACAGATTAACAATCCCGAAACCCCTTTAAATAAAGGTGATTCCGAAGATTCTGCCGAAGTTGAGGGCACAGACAAGGGCAAGGGTAAGGGCACAGAAGTAAGAGGAAAGAAACAAATAAAAGAAAACATTTCCCCCGAACCCCCTATAAAAGAAAACAAACAAAGAAAGGAGAAAGCCCACACCCACACACCAAAAAAAGAAAAAGAAAAAAAGTCGTTGGATCCGGAAGTTCAGTTCTCGGAAGTGCTAAGACTCTTCAATCGCCTCTTTCTGGGCACGCAGGTCAAGCCTATCTCAAAGATGACTCCCGACCGCAAGAAGATGGTGGCAAAGTTTATCTCAGACTATTCCTTCGAGGATATAGAACCGATGCTTCGCAAGGCTCTCAACTCCGATCTTCTCTCAGGGCGCAAGGATGGTGGATGCTATATCTCCTTCAACTGGCTCTTCAATCCCAAAAACTACGAGGCTCTGATGGAAGGAACCTTCGACAATCCTACAGTTGTAGCCTCAGCCGGGAAGAAGCCTCAGCATTCAAGTTCTCCACCACCTTCTCCTCCACAGCCTCAACGCGAGGAGACCAACGAGGAAATAGAAGCTCGACTCAGAATGAAAGAAGAGCGCAAGAAGGAATTGGAGAAAGAACAGACCGAAGTCCTACGGCAGAAGTATCTAGGCTGGATAGAAGCCTCCAAGAACAACCCGAATGGTTCCATGGCACAGATGGTGAAAGATGCCTACAAGAATGGCACTCTAGCCAAACTGGGCATCGTCTGGAATCCATCGGTGGCAGAAGAAGAACAGTCACTGGCCGACTTGGATGATCAGACTCAGAATTATCTCCAGTCTCTCCTAAGCGACTAAGAAACACAAGTAACAAACAATTTAATTCTTAAGATTATGGAAAAGAAAACAGAAAGTTTAAAAGTCAAAGTAGATAAAGCCATTGCCGAAAAGATTATTGGCATAGGCAACTGTTCTTCCCTCCGCTCTCGTACAAGCACATGGTTCGAGTGCAAGGTACGCTATGAGAAGACCCAGGAGGATGGAAGCGAGAAATTGGTAAACGAGCTGTATGTTGTTGATGCCCTCTCCTTCACCGAGGCAGAGGCAAGCATCATCGATAACATGGCAGTCTATGTATCTGGTGAACTTAAGATTGCCAACATCAACCCTGCCTACTACAACGAGATTTTCTTCTCTGATATTGATGACGATGATCTTTGGTTCAAGGCTCGTTTGGCTTTCATCACCATTGATGAAAAGAAGGATAAGGAGAAGCGTACCTATGTCAACTACCTTATTCAAGCCAAGTGCATTGAGCGTGCAAAGCGTTATGTAGACGAGGTTATGGGCAAGACCATGATAGACTATGAGTTGAAGAGCCTCAGCGAGACAAAGATTTTTGATGTCTTCGAGCATGAGCCTTCCACTGATAACAAGCAGAAAGAGAAGGACGGTAAAACCGAGTAATCACTGACAATTCTTGCGCAAGTTGGTTCTCAACAAGCTAAGTTGCGCAAGTTATCACTTTTTATCCTCATTTTTCTCGTACCTTTACCCACATTATTAATATATAACATCAATCATATATGAAGAAGTTGAAACGTTTAATCATTTACCTACGCCTCTTGTTTATCCGTAAGATGGGTTACAATCTCCCATCCCTCCGTGAGGCAACCTGTATCGTTCCCGGTCAACTTTATGACCACTTTGGCCGTGTTGTCAGGGCAGTACCAAGTAAGATGCCTGCAACTGATGACAGCAAAGAACAGGAAGAAGTGCCTGAACATTGCTTCCAGTGTGATCTGTACAACAAGCATATCCCTTGCTCCTTCAATCATCGTATGGCCAACGGCAACGACATCTGCGAGAATCATCATTTCGAAATCATTTGCCTCAACTCTGGCAACATTTAAAGACTACTCATTATGGATAATCAAAAAACAAGATACAGACTTGATAAGAAAACGGGGCATCTTCTGGAAATACCTTCTAAGAAGCAGGTTCGTGAAAACGTTAAGAAGATTCGTGAGCAAAAGGGAAAAGATCAGTTACCTCCTCCGGTCACTATTCATGAGACTCAGGCAGAGAAAAACTTCAAAAAGGTTCAGAAGGTCATCGACCGCATGCACGCCAAGGCGAAACTGCCCGATTTCCTTACCATGGCCCGCAAGAAGTTCCTTTCCACCGTCTGCGTTATCAATCGTCCCGGCAAGCAGCGTAGCCTCCTCCCCGATAAGAAAGGACGATACGTAATGCTCTGCCACCGAAAGATGGCTAAGGTCTTCACAGCCGATGTCTGCCTCCTCGTTAAGATTCAGAAGTCCTGGGTCACTGACAAGACAGAAAAGCTCCCCGATGGCTCAGAGCGCACAGTGGAACATTGGCAAGATGGCTCCTGGAGCATCGTTCCTTGCCGGGTAGATAAAAGCAACTACACCACCATTCAGGAGGTCCGTCTTCGTCCATGGTTCTTTCTCCATCGCTACTGGTACGAGATTTCCTTCGATGGCAGAGTTGAGCCAGCCATGATGTTGAATGATTACAACCTCAACCCTACTCTCAGCAAGAAGCATTTCTATGTTACAAGAGAATACGTCAAAGTACGCAACCAGGATGCCGAAAACGATTATTTCCGTTTCTGGCTCCACAAACCTACAGATCATGAAGCAAACAAATGATGTCATTATTCTCAATCGTCCTCGCGTTCAGAAGCGAGGACTTGTCCTTAATCTGAATGGGCGTATCACTCTAAGGTCTAGTCCTTGCAAACTGCTGGATCTCCATCCGGGTGATAAGATTTGTTTCTGTTTCTATAATCCAAGTAAGCAGATGTATGTCATCAAGTCCACATCGGAGTTAGAAGCTAAAAATGTATGCATCAAACTGTCTGGCCGTAAGGGGCAACTCCATGCCAGCAATGTTTCTACCGTCAGTTTCTTGCTTAGCTATATACCGAATATCCCGACTGGTACTAAGCAGATAGAACTGGTTACGGCTAATGAAACAATCAATCTCAATGTAAATGGCGTCAGTTGTCCAGCCTTAGCAATCGTCAATAGGGCCGACAGCGAGCATTGTCGATAATAAAATATTAAACATTAAGAAATATGCAACAATCAATTAGATACAAAGACCTCAGCCTCACTCCTGATGAAATGGCAGTAGAAAACGGTGCGCTATCCCTCTGCGGCAATCTTGAGCTGCATGATGGCGCATTGCGCCCTTCTATTGTCACAGGAACACCCCTCTCTCAGCCACTCACCATTAATGGTGTTGTGGCTAAGATTCTTTATGTACACGAAACTGGCAGTTACCACCACCTCATAGCCATAGCCTCATCCTCCATCTATTGGTTCATGCAGGATGGCACCTTAGGCTCGTCCACACCTATCAAGTCCTTCGACTACGAAGCATTGGTTCTTTCCGTCAATTCCATAGGCAATACGCTTATCATTGTAGCTACAGATGGGATTCACTATGCTGTATGGCTCAAAGATAAATACGAATACTTGGGACAGAAGCCACCTTTCATGAGGATTCTTTTTTCTCTCAGTAGTTATGACCAACCCGAGAATTACGAAACAGGTGGAATCGATATTACAGGTTCGGCAGATGGATTTACGGTTGCTTTCCAGGTATCAACGGAGAATGTAAGCAATCTCTTGAATATTGTAGAAAGCAAAGCGTATAAACCTGGAGATGCCGTTGCTGACGTTAAACTGGAGAAACAGGCTGAATTAACCGAAAGCATTTGGGCACTTATCAATCGCACAAACAGCCTTATCGCAAAGAACGGACGTTTCTATGCCAATTTTATGGTGCGCTATTGTTATCGTCTATATGACGGATCCACAATTCTGCACTCTGCTCCCGTTCTTATGCCCGTACTCATACCAAACAATTACAGGGTATATGGAATGAATGTCGTGTCGTGGGCTGGCACGAAAGCACCACGAAAGGGTGATACTGCTATTGATGCCAGCGACGTGAAGTACGATGACTTTGGAAGAGTGGTGAGCGCATCAAAGGTTCAGTTGTATACAGACACATTAAAGTATAACAGAAAAGATGCTTACGGAAAGGAATATTCTTTTACTGCAAGCAATAACGTCCTAATGTATCAGCCTCGTAATGTCGCTTTAAGGTATGCTTGCCAGAGAGATGTCTTTAGCGAGCTGCAGAAATGGAAAAACATTGTTCGGTCCATAGATGTGTATATCACACCGCCCATTACCAAGACAGACAGCTCTCAGCGTATTAATAAGTTTGTGTTGAAGACTGTCGACTATACAATGCGAAACGTGTGCCCTGATCAGAACTGGATTATTTCGTATGCGCCATCAAGTGCCGCTTATATTTATAAAGGCGGGTTTCACAACGTGTCTCTTGCTGAGATACCATCACTGACAGATGAGAACTATTGCCAGAAGATACGTAATACATCTTCCTTCTTCAAGATCGCATCGCTCGATTTGGAAAGCATCAGTAACTTTCCGGCTGTTAGCAGAAACCTCCCTGTTGACAAATCAGTAATAGCCAACGTTTCGCTACAGCAGCAGATGAAGGACGACTACAAAAGCCACAACCTTATAACCGCCGAAGGTGCTTACGTCTACAACCACCGACTTAATGTCTACGGAATATCCGAGACTCTTTTTGATGGTTTTGGACTTTCTATGTTCCCTGAGGGCTGCAGCTTCTTCGTAAATCTCGATAGTTCTGAAAGCCAACTCAGTATAAACAAAATCGTTACAGTCATAGAAACTGCCGAGGGGCAGAAGATTGTAGAAAAGAACGTATCAATACAGAACATAAACAGAGCTGGCTTGTTCAACTCTATGAAATTCTATCCAGACTCTCGCGCTACAAAGATGGTGTTCTTCTGTACCTTAAAAAATACCAGCGGACAATATTCTTCGCATATCTACTCCTTCCCTCTCACCGAGTGTGCAGAACTCAATGGAGCCATGCATCTCAGTTTCTTTACATCTGATTACAGTAAATATGAGGTTAGTGAATTTACTTACTCCGTTGATAATGTCGTTTATATGCCGTCCAAGATCTACACATCCGAGTCCGACAATCCCTTCTTTTTCCCTCTTAACGGCATCAACACCGTGGGCATCGGAACCATCCAGGGCATAGCCTCGACCACAAGGGCTCTCTCCCAAGGCCAGTTTGGTCAGTATCAATTAATGGCATTCTCTACCGATGGTATCTGGGCGATGGAAGTCTCTTCCAAAGGCACTTATAGCAGCATCCACCCAATTAGTCGTGAGGTTTGTAGCAATCCGAAGTCTATCACACAGCTAGATCAGTCCGTGCTTTTCGCCACAAACCGCTCCCTCAGTCGCATAGCAGAGTCACAAGTGGTTTCCATGTCCGATGTCTTAGATGGTCCCGGCTTCAACATTTCCGGTAGCCTAGGTAAGTTCCTCAACTTCTTCGTTGATGCAGAAGGGGATAGCGAATCCGTCAAGACAATCAAGGCTCAGATGCGTCAACTCATAGATTTTACTTCATCGCCAATAGAGTTCTTCCAGCATTGTCAGGTTATCTACGATTACAAAAACTCTCGCATCTTATGCCTGGATGTTACACAGTTGAGTAAGGCTGATACGGCTGATACGGTGGCACTCTGCTATTCTATCAAGGATAATGCTTGGAGCACTTTTCTTATACAAAATGTGCTTACGGCTATCAATTCCTACCCACACCCCTACATACAATATAGGGATGGCAGCGTGATGGTGCTTGATAAGGGTTACGATTACGAAGATCCAACAGAGTATCATGGTATCATAGTTACTCGTACCTTGAAGTTCGATGAAGATAACGTACCTGATTCCATTACAGGCTATATCCATTCCCTCACGTCTGGCAGCATACCAATCATGTGGTTATATGGTAGCAATGATAATCAGAATTGGCATTACATCGGTCGCTTGGGAGGCATGAAGTCAAGCTACATGGCAACTCACAGCTATCGTTACTTCCGCATCGCCCTATACCTAAAGATGAAATCCATGAATCAATACTTTGCCACTCGCCTCGAAATCATCAGGCGTTTCAGCAAGTTCTAAAAAGAAAAGCCACCGTTCCAGGCGATTTTATCGCCTGTCCCCAAAAAACAAGAGCCTTCGCAAATCAGGAGTAATCCCGAAAGCGAAGGCTCTTTCCATAAACACACCTAAAACGAAAGAAGAAAAAAAAGTTTCATTAAGTAAAGCCACCGTTCCAGGCGATTCCATCGCCTGTCCCCAATAGCCCCTCCTACGTAAAGCTAGGTCTTCTCAAAGTATAGTTATCCCGGCTCAACAGGTTGCTCTTCATATTATTGAAGTCCGCGGTAGCACTATTCCCATACTGTCCAGCCTTATCTGCATACTGATCCTGTAGAAATTGGCTCATTGTATAATCAACCATATACCGGTGCATGTTGCTCTTAAGCGCATCCGTCACAGCTACGTTCCAGTTCGGAATCTCCAGTTTCAGGGTAACAGTCTCATAGATACTTTCCTCCCGGTCATTACCAGCCTTGGTTACGGTTGAAGTCACGTCCTCATCTTCCTGCCCGATGATGCTTGTGGTCACTACCTCTGTCCAAGTTCCGTTCTTGTTATCGGTGTACACATACTTTCTCGTACCCTTCACCAGTCGCTCCAGATTGTTGTTATCATCCACTCTACCTGAGGTCAGATAACGCTGAGCTGCCACCTTGATATTACCGATGGCTTCTGTTACTGCGCGGTTGATAATGCTGCGAGTCTCTTTACTGTCAGGACTTTCGATAGTGGCTCTGATGTCCTTCTGGGCATCATCCACCAGTCCCTGGCTCAACACATAGCATCGGGCCAATATGTCATTGCATACCTGCTCCATGCTAAAGTTCAAAGTAATTAGTTTACTATCCATATTTCGAAATATTTAGATGATTAATAAATCTACCTCAGTTCATAAGGTGGCCTGCCTCCGCTCCAGTCTACACGATCCTGATGAAAATGCTGTGAAACGAAGTCCTGATTGCGCTCAGATCCTTTCGGCCCACTCTGGCCATCCTTATCTACTTCGTCCACATTTCGAGCCTCAGCATCCAGTTCATTCTGACTTTTAGCCTCAGCATCTACAGACCGCCCGGCAGTTGCCTGCGCATTCTTCTGCTTACCTATTTCATCCCCACTTCTTGCCGAAGCCATAGGAGAAGAACCAGCCTTTTCGTTAAGGTCCACTGCTCTGACTGATGTATCACTGGCAGAAGATCCTTCTTTCGTTGTATCATCGGCTTTTCTTTCTGCCTCAGCAAAGCTAAAGTCTTTCTTTAACAAAATCTCCTTAATGGCATCAAGGTCACTCGCTCCCATACTGGCATAGTCCGTATGAGCCATATCTGGAAAATCGCTCAGCCACCCGGCAATGATTGCATGCACAAGATAGTTCTGAATCTGATTGCTCAGCACACCACTTAACCTTGGCGGCCAAGAAGCAAGTGTCACTATATTGATAGAGAAATCATCAGCCAGAGCCTGCAAATCAAACTTCTGTGTGGTCGAAGAAGAAAACCTCGCAAGAAAATTCTCTAGGTCGGTTATCGCCTCCCTATAGTATATATCCAGTTTAGCCTCTTCCGCATCACTGGCCCATACGCTTTGGAAGTCCACTTCTGGGTTATGCTGCGCAATGGTGGCAGATAGTCCATCTACCACGCCCATTACGCTCTTCTTGATGATTTTAATTGTTATTGTCTTCATACTTGATCACATTTTTCTACGATGCCATAACCAAACAAGAATAGTGATGACCATGATAATACCTATTAACGCGCCAAGACTTACCTTCCCTATAGTCACAAGTCGCTGCTCATTCTTGGTTAGTTCACGCCTCATAATGTTAATAGAGTCTTGCTTTAACCGAATCAGCGAATCTTTTTGAACCATTAGAAGTTGATATTTATCTACCTTCTTAGATATGATGTTAATGGAATCCTTTAGCCTCAGCACCTCTTTTGTGTTCCTGTTGGTCACAACAGAGTGCCATGACTCTGTCTTGATAGGCTTTCCATTCTGGTCTACAGTGGTTGAAGTACTATCCTTTGTATGGGTAGTTTCCTTGACAGATGTTTCGTGCTCCTGGATCCTGCTATTTGCCATCTGCTCAAAAGCAGAGATAAATCGCTCCTGCCAGGAGGCATCCGAACTTTTGGTCTTTGTTTGGTCCGTAATATAATGTTCCTGCGTCACAGTCTTCGTCTTACAACTCGTAAGAAACAACATTGAGAAATACGCTATCCAAACGAACAGGTAGATAATTAAATGTTTCGATTTCATAAGCTATGAGATATTGAGTGCTCGCTTGGACCTTTTCAAATACTCCTCGCATTTGTCCAGACCATTGTAGCCACCATTAATTTTCCGTCTAATTGCTTTCAGATTATCCTCGTCTGCCAATTCGTTGCAACCAAAGGTATCGAATATCCACATCGAGGAACGTGTCGCACCAAGAGGCTGCTCCAAGAGGTAGGGCTTCTTAACTACATTATAGCCACAATATCCGGCATACTTGCTGTAGTTGGCTCGCCCTGTTATCTGGATCAGCCCACGCCCCTTAAACCTTACGCCATCTCCCTTATGGGTGTTACCAAGGTCTTTTCTTCCCTCATACGCCTTTCCGCTGGCAATCTCTTTGGTATATCTCAGTTCACCACTCTCATGGGCAATCTGAGCCAAGTAGTGCGCCCATCTCAAAGGCGTGTTTATTTCAAACTCCTCGGCAAATCGGTTCAGGCATGGCAGAAACTTCTCTGCTCTCTTCCCTGCGTTAGGCATTGCCATCAGCAACTGCTCTAATCTGATTTCCTTCATTTCCATTTTCTTTATTGTTTTTATATTCTTGGTATCTCTTAAACATCGGGAATTTCTCTACGAATCCAAGTGTCAGCGCATAATAAGCATAGTCCACAAGTTTATAAAAGGGCGTATCTGACACTAGCATCCGTCTCAGGTTCTTCAATATGTTGGTCGTGAACAGATAGGTTGCAGCTATACACACCCACTTCACGCAAAACAGAGCCTCTGTATCAGAATGCAAGAAATGACCGATAATAAACAATGCAGCCACCGTCACGAAGAACACTGCACAGCATACAAAGAACATACCGAATTTCTTCCAGCTCCATTCTTCACCGTTAAACACTGCAGCCACGATGCCAAACACCAGGTTCAGCCCAAATAATACCATCATGGCAATCATAAAATCCCTGATGGGAACCAGCAGACTCAGAAAAGTCCATATCGTCCCAATTAAGTAACCTCGAATATCATTCATTTTCTTTTTCATTTATCTGTCCCCACTCCGTTATGGAAACGATGCAAATATAAGCCATCATTCCCAGTTCTCTGTGATAAGTTGCGCAACTTCATACGAAAAAAGAGAACACAAGCCCATTTTCTGCCTGCATTCTCTTCTTCTGATAGTTTTCTTTTATATATCTTAGGTCATTATGGAAATTAAACACTCGTCTGAAAAGCAATTGGATTCTTCACTCTTAACTAATTTAGTGATTGAAGTACCCCCAAGCCTTACAATGGCCATAAGGGTTATCATCATCTCTCAGCCAATTTACGGCAAGATCCACCATTTTATCCATCAACTGCTCTTCGCTGTCCTCCGGGAACCACTTTTTCATCAGATTATAGTTGTCAGAGTAGATCATGTTCAGCACCACGGCAAAATCCCATTGGTTATATGGCCGGATCTCGTCCTTCACCGTATCATAGATTTCCTGCGTCTTGGCCATGGTATAGTAAGGAGCACGATGCTCTACCTCCTTGTCATCCTCAAACACCATCTTCTTGATCTGAGCCTCAGCAAAGAAGTCGTTGAAGTGGCCGTTACCCACAACCCCATAAATCTCCTTGTAGAGTTTCAGGAGGTCTTCTTCCGTAGCGTGCATAGCCACAAACTTGCCGATGATCTTGGTTACCTTCACCATCTGCTCCGGTGTGGCGTCACTCTGATATTTTGTGATAAGTTCTACTAAGTTCATATCATTCTTGTTTTTGTGATTTGACGTATTTGAAAATCTCGTCCAACTTGTTTTCCATGTTGTCAAGTCGCTGATTTGTTCTCTGCTGGTCACGAAATGATGTGTCCAACTCTGAGAGAAGTTGATCACAGTCCTTTACGGTCTGCTCGAAGTCCGGCATCTTATTGATGATGTCATTGGCTTGGTTCTTCAATGCGTTTACCTCGTTGATGATACTCTCCTTACTACAAGAGATTACAAGGGTGTCGCTGTATGCTGTTTGCTCAGTATCAACTACCGAATAGATAGACTGCTTGCCATCCTCAGTTTGCACGTTTACTTTCACGTTCCTTGCCCCATAATTCGGCATTCCTGGCATAGCAGCCATTACGTTCTGCTTGCCATTCTCAAAGTCAGGGCATGGATTGGTCGTCACCTTACCTTGTTTAAATTTTCTGCTGGCTCTATCAAATAGATAGATTGGAAATCCAGCCTTCAAGTCTCTGAATATCATAATCGTATCGTTTTAAATGGATAATGCGAGGGAAACGATGGCTTACACACCATCCACCATTTCCCTCTATAATGATACTAAGCAGTAGTCAATGCTACGGTCAGACTGTCAAATATGCTCAGGCCTCTAGCCTTTCCGCATACCACATCGTTAGCCTTTTGCGTTCTGCCAACACTGGCGATAGTTACAGCCGTTGGCAGTGCTGTCTGCCCTTGGAAGGCTGCTACCCATCTTTCCGTGTAAATCAACGGCTGTGCTCTCATCACGTTTCTGTTGCCTATTACAGGCGAAATGATGGAGATTGTCGCCACGATAGGCACAAACACCGTTGTACCATTCAGGATAGGCTGCTCATAACTGTAAGTTATGCTTGCCTGTGGCTGCACGCTGCCATTCACGCAATAAGGTCTGCAAAGCTTCTCATTGTAAGTAGCTAAAACTGAAACTTGGTTGGCTACCAATGCTGTAGTAGCCAAGCCCACTGGAGAAATCTTGTTCATACCACTACGCTTCTGTTTCATTCTTTACTTTTTTACTGATAGCCACCTGCTACACCTGCACCACATCCGCAACCGCCATTCATCAGATTGGCAAAGTAGATGTTCTGCTGCAACTGAGAGTTCTTAAACTTCAAGTCCTGAATCTCGTTGGCTTGCTCCTGGCTCCAATGGCCTGTCAAGGTATCAATGATACGCTGGGTGTTGTTCTCACCTGCACGGATGATGTCACACTTGTCTTGCTGCATCTGGAAACCGAGATTCGAAGCTGCTCTTTCTATACCAGTGTTGGTATAGCTAAAGCCCTGCTGCATCTGGTTAATGATGTCCTTCTGGCCAAGCTGGTTATCGTAACCCATCTTGATGATGTTCTGCTGAGTCTGGCAGCAGCAATCCTTCAACGCTATTGTCATCTGCAAGTTACCCTGCGAAATAGCGTTGATCACTCGCTCTGCCGAGAATCCTACCTGACCGCCAAGCTGCTGGATGCCTGCCTGGATGCCACAGATAGAGGTCTGCAAGGCGTTGAAGTCACAGTTCAGATTGCTTGCCAACATCTTAAGGTCGTTGCCGTTACCCTGGATGGCACCCATCAGCAAGTTGCTGTTTTGATTGTCCGCCATCTGATTGCGCAAACTCTCGATTTGGCTCTGAATCTCTGCACGCTGCACGTCTGCGCCATTGTCACGATTGTTCCAGTCTGCACCATACATATAGCGCATCATGCCCATCATCATCATGTAGGCAAACGGATTGTTCCACATATCATCATCGTCACGGTTACGCATCATAGCCGCCATTGCCAAAGGATTGCTGTCACGATTTGCCATCGCTCCAAGCAAACCACCCATCATTGCATCGTTGCAACAAGAGGTAGTCTTAATTACTTCTTCTGCCATAATTCCTAAAGAAATAAAAGTTGTACATTTTGTTTATTCACACATGTAACCGATTACGTGTGCAAAGATACGTGGAACTGGCAAGTTTTTTAAGAACTCTATCACACTTTCTTTTAGTGGCTGATTGTCAATGATTTAAGGTGATAGTAGGTAGTGTCATTTTACTGAATATATAATTTCCTCGAAATATTGTATAATATTGCATATAATTTTCTCGAAATATTGTATTTTTAAAACCCACGAAATCGGGGTGGGTAGAATCCTTTCCAATGTTTGCAAGATTGGAAAGGATTGAAAACAAAAAGAGAGGCAATCACTTACCTCTCTTTCTCTTAATATAGTGAAGAATATCCCACTTCTTCCAATATCGGCTATGCCCACGCTTCTTGCATTCTCCGTTTGGAATGTCGCCTCTTGCTACCATCCTGTTTAGGGTCGCATCGGAAACGTGCAGTTTCTCTTTTACTTCCTCGGTGCTCATCATTGGGTTGAGAGCATACGGCAGATAGTTCTCACAAAGGTCTTCTATCTCATTGCTACTCATTCCGCAAGCAGTTACCTTCTCCCCTCTCTTCTCTTGCTCGTCTGCTCGAAAACAAGAATCCGATAACGATTTTAATAACACTCCCAAGGTGTGATAACCAAATAACTTTCCCATATCATTATAATCTAGAGATTAAACTTTGACAGCCCTTGCCTGAGAAATACTTATCGGCAAAACCATATACATAAAATATAATGGTCATTACAAGTATTACAACATTAGCTTCCAACATTTCGTTGGTGGTAAAAACATTCCAGTATACGATATGAATAGCATTTATCCCAAATAGGTAGATGATCATCGGAATACGCCATCTGTAGCAGAGCCAAAAGAATCTGCTCGCAATTATAAGCACAAGCGGATGGATGTAAACTGAAAAATAGATAAATGCTGCCGATACCCAATTCTCCTTAAACCATACGCACATTTCTTTTTCATGAGACGCAAATGTTACCATGCATGCAATATGAAAAAGCATGATAAACAGAGGCATCACTTCACAATAATACTTAAACCAAGTGAGTAGCTTCACGCTGTAGCCTCTACCTGCAAGGATAATAACGTTTATCATTTCGCTAACGTCCATACCCTTAAACATTACTCTTGACAACTGTACAACACCGACTGATTGAACTAACCGATGGACTTCATCTTCTTCCTCTTTAGTCATAAATTCTTCTCCTTTTGTCTATAGTTAATTGTTCTACGTTCTTGATAAGATTAAAATCTGTGGCAAAATTACAAATTTTTGCTCAAATCAATTCATTTTGAGCAAAATTTTAAAGTTAAGCTTTGATAAAGTAACAATCTGTAAGCAAATTATTCGTATATTTGCATTCAGAAGGCTAACTCAAGTAGGTGACATCTTTTATTCTATATCCTTATATTCAAACATGGCATAAAAACAAGGACAATACTTCTTTCTATTTTTCTCATTTTGTTAAAAAAATAAAGTAATTAATAATACTACCGAGTACAATCACGACAGAATACCTAACCACATCCTCCCATTCAAACTTTGCCAAGTGATAGTGTTTGTACTGGTATATCTCTCTACCTACCATTATAGGCAGAGCAAGCAGATTTATCAATATACTGACAAGCAGCCAACAAGCGAGACCAATCCAGTCTCGCTTGTTTAATTTTAATATATTTCTCATCATACATTATTATTTGTTATACACTCAAGACTATATTTCCTTTATCCCCATTGTCTCACCGATTGCGAGAAGTTCTTTGGCTCTTGCCTTGCACTTCTCTCTGTATTCTTGGAACTCATTGAACTCATTCATCTTCTCATTGGATTCCTCCTCACTTACACTTGAAGGATTCTGCATAAGCATAATACAGTTACTTACTATTGCCTCAACCTCATTCTCTGAGTACTTATATCTGATGAGGGCTGAGACAATGGCACCATAGTTCCATACTGCTACGGGCAGCGTGACCATGTCCTCGCTCCCCATACCGACCTTCACGCTCACTACAAATCTTCCACAGTCATTGCCAATCACTATATCCTGTGACTCATGCATAAACTCGTTATTCATAAATTTCTATTTTGAATAATTGATATTTAATACAAAAACTTTTTTTATCTTATTGATTCAAATCAGGAAGGATTCAAGCATTCAGCTTGAATGCGACCGCCGGCCTCACCGGAATATCGTAGTACTTATTGGATTTCCAGGTGGAGCCGGAGAAATGACCATCAACAGGTCTCAGATTCCAAGAAAAGATCTCAGAATACTCGGAAGACAGCCCGTACCAGGTGTCCAAGAATACGTTGAAACGAAGATCTGCTTTTGCCTGCGCAAAAATATTATTTGCAACACCAAGATTGTATCCTTTCATTGCATACCAGGAACATCTTGCCATCTCGCCGGAAGACATCAGGAACCAATGACCCTCTGTAAACTGCTCTGCTAACGTTTGAGTATCATCGTCAAGCGTAGGAACATAGGCATTGCAATAGCTGGCAGCAGGGTAGTAATACTGCTGATACTTCTGCGCATTGTTATGCAATGCTTGTACCCTCTTGATACACTGGTCGATACTCTCTGCAAGTGTTTGCGTGGGTGTCGCCTTTGGGATAGGCAGATTCACGTTGGTATCCTTCAAGATATAGTCTCTGTGAGCAATAATCTTGAGGGTGTTGAGTTGACCGCGTGCAATCATGTCATTCACATTCAATCCTACACGTTTAAAGTATTCACCGAGAGTAGTATTACCTACATTGGTGTCCCACATACTCTGCGTTATTTTCTCAAAACCGATGTCAGAGATTGTGTTAAGAACAGTATATTCCTTGAACCCATCGTTGGCTGTATTACTTTCGTCACGCATATTGGCATCGGTCACAAACAACGTTGCAGTGTACTCCTGCAGAGATGGCAGATTATAGACATTATAGGAAGAGTTACTGCCTAATTTGATACCATTCATACCGTTGCTCGCATCTGTCGAGTTATAGAGTCCCCATACTCGCGATCCATAATCATTTAAAGCTACCGCAATCGCCCATTTGCGCTCATTCGGTTCGATATAGAAGATGACACCGATAGGAGTAGAATCAGAAAAGCTAAGGTCACTGCCGTAAGTTCCGTCGGCAAAGATATAGTCGCCCAACTGTGCCTGATAAGGGTAAAAATATATCTCACTCTCTGCGTTAAGTGTACTTCCATCTGATAATTCAACTTCCAGATATACTGTAGCCTTATCACCATTCTCCTTAGACCCGACTTTGTTGACATGTATAACACCAGTATCTTTTTCTATTGTAGCGAAGCTATTCTCGCTTATACTCCACCTTGCAGATGTGAAGTCATTACCTGTGGTTGGGTAAGTCCTTAGCGTTAAAGAGTAATCTCCTTTTTCACCGAAATTTTTCTTTCCGACGATTGATACACTCTTAATAGTGACCTTCTCATAAGAGATATACAGACTGTTACCCTCGTTATCAATTTTTCCCCAAGCATTCAGCATCTTTCGTTTTTGGTCTATTGTAACGTTAGCAGTGCATACAATCTTTCCCTGTAATTTTACACCCTTGTCTGCAAGCCACATAAGGACATTCATGTTATCTACTGACCAATTTACACCCTTAATGGTTGCTTCTTCAAGAGGGCTGTTAGCATCAAAACAAGCCTTGCAAATTGCATAGCTATCCAAATTAGGGCAATCTTCAAAATCCAAATACTTTATATTAGCATAAGAACCTATCGTCATTCCGTCTGCAGATAAATTGGAGTAGCCTTGGAGATGTAACTCAGTAATAGTGTCAGGCAATACCAGCTTTGTGAGCATATCAGTAGGAGGTGTCGTTACACCTGTAATAGGAGTATTGGTGAAGTCAATCTCCTCCAATAGGTCAGAGGATAAGATAATACTCTTTTTCAGGTTCTTCACGTTCCTGACAATCACCTGTCTTAGCATACCCATGTTACTGAGGTCAAAACTCGTTCCTGTCTCCCTTGTATTTGGCTTGGATGCTGTATAGTTCATAACGAACTTTGTGAGTCTTTTTAATAAACCCATATTGAGGTCGAACTTAAAGTCACCAAGACCTTCCAAGCCATAGATGGTGTAATTTCCATTGCTACCCCTGGCATAGGTTGATAACTCTGTAATAAGGTCTGCATCATCAACGTCAAAGGTCGCATCCTGTGGGTTAGAGAACTTGAATGGCATATATGAATAAGTGCCAGGTTTGATATTACGATTATCATCAAAGTTGCCTACACCCCACTGTAAGGTACAATAGATGGCTTGGTAGTGCTTGATAGCAAAGCCCCTACCAACTTCATATAAACGCAAACGAAGGTTATTGCCAACAGACGAGCCACAATGATACTTACTATCAAGGTATCTCTGACGCTTGCCATAGAAATAGTCCATCACTTGCACCTTGTCACCATAAGCCTTTGTAAAGTTGTTGGTGTTGGCATAGCCGAAGGCATCTGCATTATACAGATTCTCGCACCAATACTTCCAAAAGTCCTTATACTTTGTGAGCATGTCTTGATAAGTAAGACCATTTCCTCTCATCTTGACATACATCGCTTCCACCTCGTTAGGGAAACAATTTACAATATTATCCCACAAGGCAGACAGTCTGCCATTGAATACAGGAGAGAAACCTTCTGGACAATTAGGTTTGTATGAGTTCGTTGTTTCATCATAGACCTCGCCAGCAATCTGTGCTGTCTCACCTGTTACCTGATTGTAACAGTCATTCCACTCATGGTAGTATTTGAATGATAGCACACCAGAGTTATTAAAAAGTGACTGGCTGTCTGTGTCCCTCAGAAATATATCAGCCTTAGCTTCTTTTACTGTCTTTGCCATAATTATTATTCATTCCAAGTTATTGAATCAAATGCTAAACTCATGTTTTTATCCATGGAATCCATACCGATAATCCACTGACAGAAGTTGAAATAGAATATTGCACTATCACGTTTCAGATATGTACTTGCCTCCGCCGTAAACTTCGCACGTCTGTATGCAGGATTATCCTTCTTATAGGTAGTTCCATTATAGACTACTGGAGTTTCAAGTGTTGCATAATCACCATTCTCACGCTTGTATCTCTCAGCAAGGAGTACATTGGTGGAAACCACCCAGTTGTGGAAACGCTTGATTACCGCAAGCTCCTGATTGGTAGCATCGATGTTATCTGTAGTTTTCTTTGCCACACCCAGTTTGTTTGATTTATTGACAGGTGACTTCTTTGGTACTCTCGCATAGTAAAGTGGAATACCAGTCAGCACACTACTCTGTAATGAATCACCAACAATACTATAGTCTCCAGCCTCCTGATTGAACATATTGACATTCTCATCTACCTCCCATATCTGAGCCTTCATGTAGTCCTTTGCAGGGAATCCAAGGAAGGACGCAGAATATTTATTATTGATGAAATTGTATATACTGAGGAAGGTAGGCGCAGCAGTTCCACTTGTTGAGGTTCTTCTGAATCCTATCTCAGGGAATCCACTAAGTGACTTTCTGTATGTGACAGCCTTACCTAAATCTGCCTGTTCTTTCTGATAAGCAGTATAGAGAGAATCATTACCTTTAGCACAAGCAAGAAGTATCTGCTGGTACATATTCATGGCATGAATATTGAAGATACCTTCGGATGAAGCAAAGTTTACCTTGTGAACCATTTCCTTCTCACCAGTCTCTACACCAACAGTAATGGAGTAAAGTGTATGGTTCTCTGTTTCGCCAACCAATCCTACGGTAATATTTACAGACTCGCCATTGCCCGTTTCAAATATCTCAGCAAAGTTCTTGTATGGCAGAGGGTAGCCATTTGATGAGGTACCATCGGCATTAAACATGTGTGCGTCTACGGTGAAAGGAGCTTGTGCCCATCCATCAGTAGCCTTATTCCAAAGTGGATTTTCAAAGGTCGTACCATTAATAGGAACATCATCATTGTTCTTGTTGTAAGGCAAGTTGTCTATATTCCATACGATGATAGGAGATTGAGGTAACGCCTTTTTCACCTTCTCATAGGATATAATTTCATCAGGGTTATGGATATTGCCACTACTGTTGAGAATATCATTGCGCTTGGCGAGGTTAATCTTACCGTAGTGGTCAAAGATTCCGTTGCTATCATACACATCATTAACATCTGGTGTGTCGTAAGCAAAATTATCCAAGGCTTGATAAGGGTTGATGGATTTCTCATATCCTCTTATAGAATAGAGGATGACCTGTGCCATATCAGAGCCTATGACTATATCCTTTGGTGTTCCCTGCTTCCAGTTTGCGTTAGAATAATCGAACATTCTTACACATACACCATTGATACACAGATAAGCCAAGTTCACGTCCTTTTCTGTTGCGTCACCACCACCAAGGTTGTTGACCGTATGAGTAGTAGTTCCATCAATAGATAAGGAGAATTTCATTCGTTTGGTCTCAGGATAGTAAGTCATTACACTATCCGTAGAACATTTTACCTCGATTCTATTAGCGTATATACGGAAACCAGTTGTATCATCCATGCAATCTACAATAACTGCATTCTCATCAGAACAGATACCTGTCTCAAACTCAATCTCTATGGTTCTTCCCTTCTTGCTTCCGCTGACACCAAAGTTCTCTGCGAAAGGTTGCCAGTCTTTCAATGTAACAGACTTTCCAGCTCCGATGGTCATACCCTTTCCATCGAGGAATCCATTATAGGCATTCAGCTTAAAGTTGGCAGAACGCTCCAAATAGGAAGTTCTTACTCCTTCGTAATAACTCTCCAGGTTCTCAATACCCTTATCGGAGTTTGTTTTACCCTTCATAGAGTAATATACCTTGCATTCGCTGACTGGCTGCAAGGTAACTCCTGCACCCTTGATTATTACATCGTGGGTTGCACTTACATCACCAATGGATATTACTACGCTAATCTTTGGAGCATAGTCGTTTAAATCCAATGGCACAGTAGCTTTTAAAGGTGTCTCTCCTGATGTATGATTATCATCTATGGTGCATAACTGGTCTGTCAGAACAAGCTCCTCTGTATTGCTATTATACAACACCTTAATTTCTATTGTAACCTGTGAACCAATCTCATTGTCAGGAAGGTAGAAATAATAAGGTACTTGAATAGTAGAATACTGAGTAGCAGATACAGGAGCATCTTTTCCTATGGCAATAGCAGAGATATTACCCTTCTTGATATAGGAAGTTCGTATCTTTTCTGTTGTAATACCATACTCTGAATTGACAGCCCATACTTCAATTTCATGCTTACCAGCTGTATAGGTGCCTTTTGAGTCGATGATAAACTCGCCTGATGAGTTGTTGATTGTCTTTGTCATGGTTTCACTACCATCACCATTACTTACCTTACAATAGACTGTGGCATTCGCACCCTGACAATTCACACGCAGAGACCACTTTCCATCCCTTACGGAAGTCTCTACATAACTGGCATCAAAAGAGAGGTTGATAGATACCGTTCTGATGCTGAGAGAGAAAGTTCTGCTTTGACCATGTGTATTAGACACAGTAATCTTTACAGTATTCGTTTCTGACACAAGATAGTTGGTCAGATCAACATTATAATTGTTGCCGGTTGCCGTACCGGAAGCTTCAAGTGTCTGTTTCAATTCCGGAATATCAACACCGTTCACTGATACCACAAGAGTTCCACTTGTATCATCCTTTTCGCTTGGTTCTCCGTAGTAGCTATTGTAATTGATGGTCACAATACACTCTGTTCCCTTTACTATAACATCATTAGGTCTCTTTGTTATAGAAGTTCTCAGAATATACTGGAGTTCAGCCTTTGCCGTAACAAAGTCATACGACTGTTTTACGTTATCAGCATAGGTCTCCTTGTCATTATACCACTGGCGATAACTTTCCTCGTCGGAAAAGAACCTCCAATAGATGTGCGAGTTGTTTCCCTCCGGTACTACCTCTTGGTCAATGTAACCGAACTTTCCATCTTTTAAGGAAATCAAGTTGTCCTTGATGAGCTTCTGTACCCATTTACCCAAGTAACCACCCCAATCTTCCTTGAGGTTAGGTATTTCCTTGTCTATTTTTTCTGTGGCCATATCTTAATTAATTTTTCCAAGTTTCATCATTAATCCAAGGTTTCTCATTTACCCACCATCCACTGCCAAAGCAGCTTCTGATAGCTTGCCAAATAAGAACACTTCCCTTATACACTGCCGAAATCACATTACTTCCCAACCTGATAGCAGAGATTTCTTTATTTCCCAACTTGATCATAGGCTATTCCTCCGTAAGCATATAGTAGGTATCGGGGTCTTTCGTTTCCAAAGCCTCGTAAGCCGCTTCCGTCATACTCACGAACTTTGGGATAGTTGCAGGAATATCGTTTACCTTTTCTTTTAATGCAGAAAGATCCGATGTGACAGTATTCAAAGCCTTTTTGTTTGCCTCTGCCGTCTTGCTTGCCGCCTCTGCCTTTGTTAACGCATTGCTTGCATCAGTAGAAGCAGTATTGGCTTTCTTCTTGATTTCGTTGATAGTGGATGATAAGTCGCGGAGTTTGTCACTAACAGCCTTCTGACTCATCACCTTATCCTCAGCTTCTCCTGATTCCTGGACAACACTCTCCTTGTCGAACTTCTTAGCCAATGCATCATTCAAGGCCTTCTGGCTTACAACCTTATTGGTGCTCACGCCCAACTCCTGAGCCACTTCCAGCAAGGTTGTGTTTACCCAGCTGCTGCCATTCTCTGAATAGAGTACATTGATGCCCTGAGGAACTACGAGATTATCAAAGTTTTTATACGTACCAGCTACGGTCGCAAAATAATACATTTTGGCATCAATAACCTTTGTAGGCACAGTGTCAAGATTAGCCACGCCCATATACGTAGCACATTTTACGAGCTTAAACTTTTCTATGATATTTGTTATCAACTCGTCCCAATAGCTATCCCTCTCGGCATTTACACACCAAGTTCCTCTGTCTGCATTCCAGTAATGAGCCCAACCGTCTATCACCACAAAGTCACCGGCCACACCACCAGTAGGGAAATTTCGGTTCACCTCATAGATGCTGCCATATTCTCCCTTGTAATGAGGATCTTCTATATTAATATCGATAGCCATAAAATATTATATTTGAGATAATTGGTTATACTTTTCTGCCAAATCGCTTTCCTTCTTACTTACCAGGAAGATGCTGATGGCACGATAGATAAGATATTTCTTGCATTCATCTGTAAGGGAAAGGATGATCTTCTGGTCGGTCACTTCGTTTTCATGCCCAGTTTCAGTAGAAAACACATCCTCTAACTTTTGATAAGGGATATACGTGAACAGTTCAACCTCATGATCATATACAGTTCCAACAGGTGCATGGTTGGCATCATACCTTCCGGCAGTCCAGTACATCAGCACTCGCTTTCCTGTAATTGGCGATGTGGTAATCATGCCCTTTGGTTTCTGTGGCGTTCCTCTGGTCCACCGGGAGGCTTGCATCTGAGCCTCCTTGCTGCCTGGTTCCATCAGCATCGTCAGCGTGCTTTGCCAACTTTTTAGTTTCAGTTCTACCAGTCTCAGCCAATCGTCAGGAATTGTCAGGCATCCATGACCATCTGTAAACTGTGTTTGGATGGCATCATAATCTTGATTGCTACTTTCATTCAGCGAAACTTCCACCCTTTTGGGGAGGATCATTTGCGCTGGTGCTTGCAGCAGAATCTGTTGTGCTGCCGTTTCAATAGCTTGCTTCATTTCCGTGTCCGAATCATCCGTAATGATGTCATTCACCTCATCATGGATCACTTCGTCCATAGCTATGCGCATTTCCTTCACAAGGTCACTCATAAGAACTTCCATAAGCAAGAAACCTATTAACTAAAAATTATAAACTAAAACTCAATCACCACACCCAGCTCTTTAGCCTTCTCCTTCACACTCTCAGGTGATTTCAGGTTCCTTACATCCACCTTATAGGTCTTCTGGAGATAGTTCTTGGCCTTGGTGATGTTCTCGAAATGAAGGGCATTCTCGTCCTTCAACTGCTCTTCTTTTTGTTGCTGAATCTGCACATCTTCCGGCTGGCTCTCATCAATGATACGGCCTGCCTTCGTAAGAGGATGTTTCCTGATGCATTCTGCCACCTGCTTGTTATCCGTAATGTACGAATAGGCATTGTTGCCACACCGCTCAAACTCAATGTTCTTGATCAGTCCGCTCGGCAGAGTCACCACAAAAATGAGCATGCTCTTAGCTACAAATCTATACATATCTATTTGTGTTTATGGTGAAAAGGGATAGTGAGACTGCATTAGCCTCAACTATCCCTAGATTGATATATGTAGAAAACTATCAGTTTCCTATACGATGATTACGCTGCCTCCAAAATCTGCTCATCGGTCACTCCATCACCGGTGAAGACTGGTCGTGCTACACGCGCATGAGCATCAGGGAAGGTCAGTACCCAGCAGCTATACTCCTCCATCACAACACCTGCAGTGTTACGAATCAAGAGATCTTTGGCGTTAAACTCGTTTCTGCTCCATACACCGAATACGTATTTGTCAAGATAACGAGCATCCAGCAAGAACGCTCTACCATCCATACCCCAGGAGTTAAAAGCATCGTGACGATAAATCAGAATCTTTGTACCCATGCTCTCGAACTTCTCAAAATCAAGTTTCCAACCCTGATAGTCCTTTTCTGTCTGGGTAATGATACGCTTGTTAGAGCGAAGGTTAGCAAATGCCTGATAGATCAAGTTGTCAACGAAGAGAAGTTTCGTACGGCTGGAGTTACCAGCACCCTTCAATACAGCCGCGATAAATGCAGAAAGTTCCTTCTCGCTGATCACATACTCATATACTGTTTTTTCCTGCTCCACAGTTTCGCCATCGGAACCACCTGGCTTAGGTATTTTTACCTTTGCCTTTACAATTTCACCATTCTCATCTTTCTTGACAGCCCAATGGCCAATCTGCAAGTCCTTGCCTGCTTCCCAGTAAATACCGCCCATGGTATAGGTCAAACCAACTTTCTCTCCACCATTCGACATGCTCTTTACCCCGAAAAGACCACTTCGCTCCTGGCCATAACGCATATCGTCCATAGCCATTTTTTCCTGTCGTGTGAAATCCCATTTTACCTGAGTCTTACTCATGCGGTTGATAAGAGACTCCTCAACCTGCATGATAAATCGCTGGCAATACTGGAAACTCTTATCTGGCATAGAGTAATAACTACCAGTTTCAACCTCTTTCTCGCCTGCGGCTCTTCCGAGGCGCATCAGAGTTGTACCTACCGGAATATTGTCTTCAAAGTCACGGTTGCCGCGCGAAGGGTTTTTCTTTCCATTCAGAGCGTAGGCAATAGGGTTATTGTCATTATCATGGCTGATTACACGGAACTGAAGAGGAATCAAAGTACTCTTATTCGTACCTGTCTCATCATAGCCATAGATGCCATCTACCATAATAACATCACCATTATCGAAAGCTGCCGGATTTTCTACCACGAAGGTTACAGAGTTACCATTGGTCTGCTTATTAACCTGAGTAGTAAGTTTTGACATGATAGGCTTCTGGCCGATAGAATAGTATTCTACTCGAACAGAGTCGATAGGAGTCATCTTCTTGGATGCACGTAAAATCTGATCAATAGGACAACTCTCCAATTTCATTTCTACGACTGTCGGGTTAACATGAGCTACATAGTAATCCCAGTTACCCATAGCTTCTTGCTGCTCCTGACTACCACCCTGCCACTGAGGACCAGAGCCACCTACACCGGGACCATTCAAAGGACCTGTCGCGCCACCACCACCTTCACCAGATGGAATAGCTGGAGGATTTTCTGCCATTGCATAAGAGCTTCCACCACTAAGAATCATGACGAGCACCGCCATCATGAAACCAAACCATTTCTTAAACTGTTTCATAATCTATACATTTAAAATTATTAATTATAAATTTCTAATTCTACATTCCAATCATCTTGCTGTACACCTGTTCTGTACGGCTCTTTTCCTTGGGTAGTGAAGGTGCACCACCGCCTCCATCGATGTTGATGTTCTTCTTGCCGCCCTGCTTGCCATCATGCAGTTGTTTCTGCTGGTCTATCTTCTCGTTCTTGCCACGCTTATAGCCTCGCTCCTCGGCATCAGCCACAGCTTTGTCGAAGTCCTTTATCTGGAAGAGGCGCAAGAAGTCTTCCTTCTTCAAACCATACCGAGCTGCACGCCATATGAAACCATCATCATCGTGATCCTCGCCATCATCGCTACGCTTGTAAAGCCATTCTATCAAATCGGTAATCGCCTCAGGCTTCAATTTCGCTTCTTTAATAGCAGCGTCAAGTTCGGCATCTTCCTGCTCCATATTGGCAGCAAGTTGCTCATTGTCCTTTGCTAGTTTCTCGCTGGCTTCAAGTTTTTCTTTTTCACTAGCCTTCAAACGAGCCTTAGCCTTCTCGTCACCATTGATGGCATCAATATAGTCCTGCCCCATTTCATCAATCATGAAATCGATAAAATTGAAGTCGCTGCCATCGGCATTTTTCTTGGTCACAAGACCTGTCACCAGACTTGGAGCATGAGGGTTGTCCTGCAACATTTTGTTGAAGTCATCCATTTTCTGCTTATTCTGGTCATACTGGTCGTAATCGGTCGAAAGTTGACCATAAACAGCCTCATCATCGTCCATATTCAAGTCCGGATAACGCTGAGCAAGACGCTCTCTAAAAGAATCTCGCTTTGACTTAACTTTCTGATTATCAATAGTTTCTTTTGCCATAAATATTCATTTTTAATATTTGTGTGCTAAATTAAGGAAAATTTCGCATTACTTTGTGATAAGTTCTGCATCTTGATGAATTAATTTTACTGGTATGAAACATCTAAATTCCATATCCGAAATTTACCTTAAAAGAGACCAAGAAATGTATCTGCTCTTTCGTAAGGCCAAGAGGATGGTAGAATATCCTACCACCATGGCTAAGATATGCGATTACATCTCCAAGATGCCTGCCTCTTGCTATTATCTTGCCGATAGCACAGCCTATCGGTATGTATGTAAACGCATCAAGGGGGATAAGCCTAAATTCGGCAAATACCAAGCCATGAAAGAAAAACTCTTTGAAGATTTCTATCAGAATTTCTTGCGTCTCCGGCAAATGGATCAATACAAGGAATACAATACTAAAAATCTTGTGTATGAATGCCTGAATCTTCCTGCGCCCAATTTGGGTATGACTCCACGCTACATACAGATGAAAATAAACAATTATTTCCGCAATAAGAAAACATCATTCATAACTCGATAAATCACTTCCATTATGCGTACATTATATATTACACTTCTCATCATCCTCCTGATGGCTTTCATCATTCCGCTTCATGCCTCGCTGGCTGTGTCTCCATCATCGCCATTATACACCCATTTCGCCTATATGTTCGGTCATGCCAACTTTATACACTGGGGTATCAACGGCTGGTGCATATTGATGATTCATCATCAGTTCCGCTTCCATCGCCTACTGGCTGCCTGGCTCTGCTCCGTGTTGGTGTCGTTCATATACTATCCGGCATTACCTGTATTGGGTGCATCCGTATTGATTTCTTTCTTCATGGGATTCTCTGCGCAATGGTATTATCGGTATCACCGCATCTACTTCTGGCAGATGATGCTCGGTATGGCTATAGGTTTCCTTCTCCCTTACATAGCTGGTATCTTCCACATAGTCCTATTCTGTTTAGGTTTCATTTATGCTAAGGCAGAGAGATTTATCCGACATGCCAATACACTTAACATTTAACATTCAACACTTAACATTATTATATATAACGAATGCCAGTAGCAAAATCCTCCTTAAAGGTTCGACCTCAGCAGCAGATTTCTGATAAGAAGCTCAAAGAGATTCTTGAAGAAGATAAGAGAAGGCTCACAAGCCTCCTCGCTAGCTATCGTCCCATTACTGGAGAGAATGCCCCTGGTCTTCGGTTCGAGTGTGTCATTGAGGATTTCTTGAAGGGCAAAAAACTTTGGCTTCCGGTAGAAATGTTGAAGGAAAAGAAGTTTTGCGCCATCATCAAGTGCGGTTCTATCTCTGCCTTCTGCGAGAAGTACATGCCCGACCTCGACCAAGAGAAGGCACGCGATGCAGTCTTCCGTTACCTCATCCGTCTCCGCTGCAAGCACGATTTCTATTTCTTTGCCTACGCCTACGCCCGAATCAAGAATAAGGATGGTGGTGAGGATATACCTTTTCTTCTTCGCAATGCCCAGATCAAACTAACCAAGGTCTTCGAACAGTTACGCCTACACAGTCAGTACAACTATATCCGTGTCATTCTCTTGAAGTGTCGCCAATGGGGTGGTTCTACCCTCACCGACATCTACATGGCTTGGCTGCAGATCTTCTGGAAGACCAACTGGAACAGCAACATCGTGGGACACCAATCTTCATCTGCCACACAGGTATTCGATATGTACGAGAAGCTAATTAATGCCATTCCTACATGGCTCTTCTACGACATTGGTGTACCATTCAAGAACGACCCTCGCAAAATCAAGACATCTGGAACCATACAGAATATCAAGTATCTCATTCCACGAGATTGCAAGATACAGACTGGTTCTGCCCGAAACCCAGAATCATGCCGCTCCGGTGATGCTGCCCTTGCTCATATCACAGAGGAAGCCTTCTTCCCTAACACCACAGAGTGGACTCCGGCTAAGGTGATCAAGGCTGCATCATCATCTATTCAGCCAGATCCTTTAACATTCATCGTCAGAGAGTCAACGCCTAACGGACGAGAAAACGAGTTCCATGATGCCTGGGTAGCCGCAAACTCAGTAGACAAAGACGGAAAACCTCTGTCAGCATTTACTCCTGTCTTCGTTGCATGGTTCGAAATTGAAAAATATATATTGCCATTTGCTTCCGAGGATGAACGTGCCGATTTCGCCATCTGGCTGTGGAAGAATCGCAATGACGAGCAAGGTCATGGTAAGTACTATTGGTGGCTCTACAAATGTAAAGGCGCATCTTTAGAGGGCATCCATTGGTATATTGAGAAGTCCAAGGAGTATGAGACTCTTGACGATATGCGCCAGGAGTTCCCTTCTGATGATGTAGAAGCCTTCCTCTTCTCTGGTACTACAGTCTTCGACCCATACAAGTTGAAGGAAATGGAAGAGGACTGCAAGGGTATTGAGCCTATCATGGTGGGTGACATTGAAGGTGACTCTTATGATGCTGCCGATGATGCTTGCATGAACAATATCCGCTTCATCGAGCGTTCAGGCGGACCATTGAAGGTGTGGGCTGGACCAGACAACTCTGAGATTGTCAGACATCGGTATATCGTTGCCTGCGATATTGGTGGTTCTCATAAAACCTCCGACTTCTCAGATATTGTAGTCCTTGACCGCTATGATGAAATCTATGGTGGTGTACCGGAAATCGTAGCTGAGTGGCATGGCCACTGCGATGCCGATCAGTTAGCTATGCGCTGTGCCCAGTTAGCCCATTTCTATAATGATGCTTATCTGGTCATTGAGAACAATACCGCCTACTCGCGCATGAACAATACTGAGGGCAACCAGTCTGAGCTGTTCTTCCCTATCCTTCTGCCTCTATACGATAATCTCTATAGTGCATCACAGTCCAAACTGAAAAAGGTGAAGAATATCGAAATGAAATGGGGATTCAATACCAATAAGAATACAAAGGTGGCAGTTGTAAAAACGATGGCAAGAATCATCCGTGATGGTGGCTATATGGAGCGAGAACTAGCAGCCATAGATGAATGTACCTATTTCCTCTATTACAAGCAAAACGACTGCTACGGTGCCATAGCCGGAAAGCATGATGACCGAGTGATGGCTAGAGCCATTGCCCTCTACGTGGAAAAGGATATGCCAGCACCGGAAATCGTTCCATTCCGTTCAAAGGCAGAGATAGAACGTGAACGCCTCCGCAACCGCCCACCAGTAGTAGCTGATTTGGCCGGAATAGGTGGTGGCAGCTAGCCTCTATCTAACCAGCAGCAAAATCCGTCCCCTGTATAGTCACCGTTCCAGGCGATTCTATCGCCTGTCCATATAAGTTAATAATTAAAAGTAAAAAGAAAAATGAAACAAAGTTATTCAAACCTGCTGCGTAAGATGCTCATAGCCATCTACCAGCCTATCGTCACTCGTATCGAACTCTTCCGTGCCACACGCATGTGGCAAAAAGGAGTCAAGGCAACCATTGCCAAGTATAAAGAATGTGAAGCACCTCGCTTCTACATGCTCTACGACCAGTCGCATAAAGATTTTGCGATCATGACCTACGATCCTAATAGAAAGAATATGCTCGCATATCGAAGATTAGTCCAGATGGGCAAGTGGAAGGCAACACGCTACTTCAAGAACGTAGAAGACATCAAGGCTGCCTCCTACTACTACACTCCTTCCAAGTGGGGAGCCATCGGCTGCGATGCCGACAACAAGGTTAGAGCCAAGAAGTTGAAACAATGGCAAGAATACTACATGTACCGAGTTTCTACCCCGATGTTTAAGTTACGCTTATACAAGAAGAGACATGGTATTGACTAAACAAAAAGAAGAGGAGACCATCACGGCTTCCTCTTCACAATCAAATTACCTTAAAAACTAAACACCTATAAAATAATCTAATCTAAGAACTGAACAACATTTCGTTCAATATTATGAATTACCTAAGAACTTCTTTTCTACATAGCTGCCGAAGGAATAGCTGCCAAATCATTTGCTCCATCGTTTACATCTTTCAGATGTGCTGCAGGCGTACCAGTCTGCTGTTGTTCAACTCCTGCTGTAGGAATTTCGCCATTCGCTTGCTGCTGCGCTTGCATGGCTTGTAACTTCTCCAACTGTTCCTTGAAGTACTTCTTCATTCTGCTCGTACCAGGGAATTGCCCTACCGTAAGCATCGTATATGGATCCATCTTACCGCTGGTCATGAAGTTCCAAGCCATATCGTTGTTGGCAGCTCTGATAAGTGGACTGTATGCATCCAAGTCGATAGAAACATCTAAATCCATATCCCTCATGGTCTCTGAATTGAAGTGAATTTCAAATTCATCACCTGTCAGTTTCACGCTGTCAGCATCGGTACAAAATTCCTGTATCAGGTAAAGTTTCTTCTTGGCAACTCGTACCTTAAAGTTGTTAAAACTCTCAACAAAGTCCTGTATGGTGGTAGATGATGATTCTCTTTCCAACTGATATTGCTTACCGCTGGTATTCCGGTGCTGTCCTTGAAGAGCACCCTGCACACCACTTCCCTCGCTTGCCATCGTCTTGGCAAAGTTCACCATGAAGTCAACACCTGCCGGAATACTCTTGTTGACCAGTGTCTGCGGTGGTTTACCTCCATTCTTCGAGTTCCACAAGATAATACTATCTGTTTTGGTATAGTTCACCTGCATTTCATCGATGCTCTGTTTCTCGCTCAGAGCATTCTCGTCAACAAGCATCGTTCCCTTGGCACCATTCGCTACAATGAAGTTGATCATCATCATATAATGGTTCAAGGTGCGCTGGTTGTTCTCGGCTCGCATCGTAAAACTTCTTACTTCGCCATTCAAGCATGGATAGGCAACGAAGGTGTAAGGATGGATAGAGGTTCTGAATCCGTCCCTGAGCACATAGTATGGTGATTCCCTGGCATCCAGCAGATAGCCATTCGGTGTGATATATCTTCTGAACCAGTAGGTTTCAGCCTCATCCTTAATCTCGATGGTTTTAAGTTCAGAAGGGTCTACATAGTAGATAGGCTCACCATTCTCATCGAGCACAGGTAGGCCATTTTCATCTTTCATGATGTTGGATTCCTCTATTTTGCGCTTCTTTTCCTCATAGAAGGCTCGCTGGTCAGGAGAAGCATAGCCGCAATCTCCACTCTCCCAGTCATGCACCCAGATGGCTGGCCTGGTTTCTTTTGTCCAGATTTCCAATACCCGGTACTTGCCTACTACTGAAGAATGGGTGAAATCATCTATTCCGGCATACTGGGCTTCACCAGTCGGGTGATAAGTCTGTTCGGGCGCAAAATGGTGCTGCGTCTGTAGATAGATCTCACTGAGTTTATTAGCCTCTTCCTTGCTTCCATTTGTAAAGGTAGCAATAATCTCTCGCCAAGTCAAATCATGAGCCTCAGCAATAAATTCCACATCGCTCAGGTCATACTTAAAGAAAGGTGGTAAAGCTAACTTAAAGATGTCTACAGAATAGTCAAAGATGCCATTCTTGCCATCCCTTCTGCCATAATAGGTTTTCATGCCTATAAAGGCAAAGCAGCAGAAGGAATAGAACATTCTCGCATCTAACTCTTGCCTGTCGTTCTGGTTGTCGTTCTGACGAAGATATTCATTGAAGAAACTGATATAGTCTTCCTCGTTTGGATCCACGGCACTACATGTAGCAGTACTGCGCTGCTGGCGCACAAGACCTACGAGCGAAAGAAGTTTGTCTCCGATTACATCGTATTCCAGTATTGGCATACCTTTCAGTTCCATATACTGCCGGATGGTAATCTTTCTTCCGTTCCATTCTATCAGCTCTTCCAACTGTCTTCCCATCACGAAGTCTTGCGCTCGCTTCCACTTCTTTCTCAGTTCTGCACCATCATAGAAGTATTGGCAAGCCCATTGCAGCAACAGAAGATTGCTTTCGCTCTGCGTAAACCGCTCCCGACTCACTCCTTCAAGTGAGTCTGGTCCAGGCTCTGCATAGTTCGATATGTCATTTATTACATGATTGTCAACCATAATTCTTAATTTTTCGCCAAAAATACCGCATTTTTCTCGCTTATTAGTGATAAGTTGCGCAACTTAACATTACTTTTTCATCTTTTCTCCTTATTTTTGTTCCGCATTTCATTTAAAACGTTTTAAATCACATGGGTAAATCAATCAATGTACATGAAGCCTGCGTCATTACTAAAGATGATAAAGGCAACCTCTCCATGGTAGGCAAGGCGAAAGAAGCCCTCACCACCTTGAAGAAAAATAAGGTTTCCGTCTGCATTCTTCTCTGCGACAACAAGAAGGAGGATGTGGAGAAGTTCCTTAACGACAATAACGTGCCTTTCGCCTCTCTCAGTACCAAGGAGGAGACCGATAAGGATGGCAACACCAAGCATGTTGACCCACCAAAGGCAGATGTCACCATCATGCCAAGTTCCAAGGTCATCACTCTTCGAGACGATTGGCAGTGGTGTTTGGATGATATTGCCAGACGCCTTTGGGGAAAGGAAAAGAAGGAGAATCCGAAGAGTGAGCAGCAGCGCATGGATGACAGCATGGCTGATTACATACGCTGGGCAACACCAAAAAATGAACCAGATAAAGCATCTGGTACTTCTCTCGGATAACATCGCTCCAACATCTTCAATTTTCAAAATACGATTTTTATCTTTTTGTTAAAAATAAAATTTATTTGGAATTTAGAATTTTACAACTATCAAAAAGGGACTCGCTGTGAAGCGAGTCCCTTTTTCTGTTTGTAGAAATATAGAACATAAAATTGAATTGGCCAATGCCTATTTTCGGAAATATAGAACATTTTTTAGAGTGAAGTAGCCCGAAGGCTACTCCATTCCGTTCAACGTTTTAAGCAGCTCCTTTCTGGTATTCCGAATCTCTACCAGTTTGGCAGCATCGTTCTGACCGTCCATTTGCTTCTTAGCCTTATTCATCTTCCTTCTTGCAGCATAGATAGCCTTTCTTGCTGCAAACAGTCGCTTGTTGGTCTTGCTGTCCTTAAAGGCATTTGCCTTCGCCTTATCAACATCCTTCAAACGCTGATACTCCTGATAAGTCTCCATGGTTCCGTTCCAGACGTTCTGTATTCTCCAGTCCTCCGTCACGTCCTCAGCCTTAGCCTTCATCAGGTACTTGCTTTCAGCCTTCTCCATTTCCTTCAAGTCTTCATCACCGTTCAGATAACCCTGCACCATGTCCAGAGCCTCCTTCTGGGTGAAAGCCTTGTAGTCACTCTGCGAGAGGAATTTCTTCATCTTCTGGCGCATCTTCTTCTTTTCCGTGATACTCTTGGCAGCATCAAAGCGTTTACTAGCCTCCTGTAAGGAAGTCACTCCATCGCTCATTTCTGCACTCTCCAGTGCCTTCACGCTTCCGATGGCAGCCTTAATCTGAGCCTCAGCATCAATACCGTTGCGTTGGCAGCTCTGATAGGTCATCACTACACCTTCCATGTCACCGCTAAGGATAAAGTCCTTGAAGTAGCTCTGAGCCTTCCATGGAGAGAACCCCTTAGAAGAAGGGAAGAAGAAATCAACGGCCTTGAACTCCTTGTTTTCCTGGCTCGGAATCAGGAAAGGTGCCCAGTACAAAGCATCCTTGTAAAACAGTCCGATGGTCTTGCCATACTTGCGCTGAATCTCTTGATCCGCATGGCTGGCTTGGAAATCGCTCAGATAGTTTATATCATCCAAGGTCATTCTCACCATAGGGTTAGCCTTACCTATCATTCGCTGTACCATAGGTCCAGGGAACTCCAGTTCACCCTTATGGTTGAAGAGGTATTCAGGAACCTCACGGAACTGCTTACCATGTCTGATATACATTTCCGTTCCGTCCGCATATCTGCCCATAAAGATCTTGCTCTGCTGGCCAAGGCTGTTGCCTCTCATCAGATAGTCATACCATTTCATACCCTCGTCACCATAAGCAAGTTCATACATACTTCTGTAGTTAGGGTTGGTCTTTCTGATCTCTTCAGCCTTCTTGCGCTCCTTCTCCTCATCCAATGCACGGAAGGCGGCATTGATACCATTGGCAATACCCTCATAGAATACCATAAAGCCCAAGCCATAACAGAGAAAAGCAGATTTCTGTCTAGAGAATCGCCCCCAATCTTCAGGAGTCAACTCACCTTTTCCTCTAGCTGCAGCCCACAAATGCTTGTAATACTCCTTAAAGTTTTCAAAGGTCGCTTCGTTCCAAACTGAGCCATATCCTGTAAGTGCCAAGAAGTGGCGAGTTGTAGAAGTGTTCCAGTCTGGTGAAAGAAGACAACGCCCAGCCTTTCGTAAGGTTCGATGGCTGACACCAAGCACATCCCAGTGCTGACCACCAAACATATCATTCACAAACTGACCATCCTCATCCAGGGCTTTGCTCAGTTGCTCGTCCGTCCAGCCATATTTCTTGGCACGCTCCTTGGTCTTGTCAGCCCTCAGCCGATAGGTAGCAAGTTTCAATCCGTCATGCAGGAAATCCCACAAGGCTCTATCCATTCCCTTATTAATGAGCGAAAGTAATTGTGAAACAATCTTGAATGGGAGAGAAACTATAGCTCCAGCCTTTGATATTACATTGCCATTTTCTAATTTTTCTTGTATTTTGCCCAAAGTATCACGGAAGTTGTCAAACATATTCTGCACGTCCGCAGCTGCATAGTCGTTGGTCGCTCCGAATTTTACCCCATGAGTGGCAGCCTCTTGGAAGTCCTGCGGATTGGCGAAGCAAGGCAACTGATGATTCTTCATCGTATCTGCAAAGATGTACTTCATAAAGTGGGCCATGGCCTTCTTAGGTCCATACTCAACCAAATCCTGCACCATATAGACCTCCGTCAATGCTCCGGCATGGAAACCACTAAAGCCCAGTTCCAGTTTCTTGGCACTCGAAGCAAGCGTATCAAAAGCCTTCCAGAAAGGAGAAGACTGATAGGTCTCGAATACAACCCCGAATCTGTCCCCGGCACTCGCCTCGCTATAAAGCACCTTCTCCTTGCCAGTGATAGGATTCTTAACCTTCACCTGCTTAGGCGATACATTATATACCCATACCGGACCCACGCCAGGAATCTCAAAGTACTGATACTGCTCCAGGTTAAAAGGAGGCGTAGAAGAAAGCAGTGCGTCAGAAGAAACGATTTCTCCGTCCTCATTGCGCTCTATCACGTTCAATCCGCTCAACTCCTGCAACATGGTCTTGTTTGCCCAAGCCTCGATGTTGCTTCGGCTGTAGTAAGCCATCATCTTCGTGATGTCGGTAGTTTTTGGTACAAGTCCTACGCTGATACCCTCCATCAGGGTACTGATGGTTCTCGGCTTCTCGTTAGGGCTTTTTGTGCGCTGTCTGTTCTCCACATACATGGCGTAAGCCTTTTCGTCCGACTTCTCCTTGTCCCAGATATGGTTTACGTAATCGACATTATATCCAGCATCCACCTTCAAGGTATGGTTATCCTTCAGCCAGTCATAGGTATAGTTATACCAGTCACGGATAGAATCGATTGTCGATTTCATCTCAGGCGAAAGAATCCTGTAGTCAACACCCAAAGGCGCAACACGCTTTTTCACGGTCGACAGCACAGGGTCACTCAGAATATCTGTTCCGTCGATAGGCACAAAGTCTTCCTCGCCTTGATGATTGGCGTTGATAGTCTGTGCCATCTTGCTTGCCGCCTCGCTCACTGCCTGATGGTCATCATACATCTCTACATCCTTGCCATTTTTCACCTCCGTATGCTTCTTCTCCGTCGCAACGATCAGATCTTGCACGAAAGGCTGGATAGCCTCAACGTCGGCAGGCTGTATGTGGATATGTCCCTTGTCGAATACGCCTGTGGCATTCATCTCACGAGCAAGGTCACGCAGTCTTCTAGGAGCTTCTATTATATAAGGTATAGCCTCAGCCAGCTTTTCTGCCCGGTTCAGCTTGCCCTTGTAGTCAGAAAGCAACTTGTCGAAAGCACCGCTATCTGCCATCTTTTCTATTCTGTTCTTCACGTCATTGATATAGATGGCATCGTCTGCGCTCGCCTCCTCCATATTCTTTCTACGATGGATCACGGCATGCTTCACGGTCTTTGCTGCACCTTCCTTGCTCACGTCAGTACTGGTAACTTCTGCCAAATCCTGCATCACTTGCTGCTCCAGTGCATCAGCCTTCGGATTGGTCTCAGCAGGATAAATCTTACCCTCATACAGGTTAAGGTCTGCTTGCTGCTGTTCCAACAAGTCGTGATCGGCAAGCCAGTCCTCGTACTTACGTTTCACCTCCTCCTGCTTCTTTTTCTCGAATGCAAACATATCAGGCATGGGGTCCTCCTTGTCATTCATGGCGTTCTTCCATTTCTCGTATCCATGAATACGTGTCATGTAGGCAGCATCATCTTCACCCTCCATACGTATAGGCAAACCAGTAGGCTCTTCGCCTTCAAGATGATGTCGTTCACGCCAGTCTTTATTGAGCTGTGCCCATTCCTTTTTGCCTGCCTCATCCTTATCGATGTCATAAAACATAGGAGGCTCTGGGTCATTCTCATCCTCACGTGCATTCTTCCACTTGCGCCACTCCTGTACACGTTTCATATACTGAATCATGCTTTCACCCTTCTTCATTTGTGGTTTCCCCTTACCAGGACCATTAGATAGCGCATCCTTGATTTCAGCATTGCTAGCCTGCTTCATCATAGCTTCCTGCTTCTCCTTAGGCATATTGTCCCAAACATGGAGAGCCTTGCCAGCCTTCATCAGGTAGTATCTCAAATCCTTATCATTGAGAAGTCCAGGCACACGAATACCCAGTTTCTTCAATAATCGGATAAGGTAATGCTTAATCTTGGTCCAAAGGGTAAAGTCCTCTGCTGATTTAGGACCCTCCTCTGCAAGACGAGCAATATACTCCTGCGTTCCCACATTCATGCGATCAGGGTTCTTCCAGTCCGGATCATATTTGTTGGCAAAGTCAATAATCTTGCCTCGAACATCCTTACCTACGGAACGATAAACGAAGTTGGCGAACTTCCTCACACCATCTTCGCCACCCAGAAGCACCTCCATACCCTCATGCCCTATCTTCTCATGGAAGACGGTTCGCTGGGCATCATTGCCATCCTCGCAGTTCGGCAGATACACGTGAACGGTATGAGTCTCCGGGTCATACCATCCCTTGGCTCCCTGCTCCACCTCTGAGCGATATTCCTCAGGCACATCATCCAAAGAAAAATAAACAGTAGCCTCAGCACCACCCAGCTTATTTGCTGTATTCACCACCGAATCAGCGATTTTTCGCTCATTTTCTGCTGTTTTTTCTTGCTCTATTGAGAAAAAGTTTATACCTTTGCCATCAGAAAGGGGTGAACCAGAAGACGCTTCGGGCGTAGGGAGAAGGGAGTTCTTAATCTCCATGACTCGCTGGTCAACCCCCTTTTTCGTCTTATAGTAGCTTTTGGCTGTAAGATTACCCTTCTTATCACTATAGATCTCCGCCAGATTTAATGTACCATCCTCAGCTTGCTTCAAGAAGAAGAAAGCCTTGCGATTATCCATCTTCTCGATGCCATACACCACTTGCTCAGGATTCATGATAACATCCACCATGGAGCGCAAATCTTCCTCTGTCAAAGGAATATTTCTTCCAGGATCCTTCTCATTATCTCCGAAGTGGTCTTTGTTCATGTGCTTCAAGTCAGAAGGATTCAGAACAAAGTCTATCTTATCTTTCATCTTCAAGCCCGACAAATCTTCTAGGAACTTCTTGCCCTCTTGCGTAAGAGTACCTATAGACTGAGGTTTGCCATTAAACTCGCCACTCTTTGCCTTATGAAACAGTTCCGCCACCTTATCCTTTGCAGCCTTCAAGCCAATTGTGGCAGAGCCGAGACGAGGTTTCACGATGCTATAGCTAGTGTCACCCACATTCATCACGATCTGCTCGTCACGGTTCACGTCTTCCGTCTCCTCAGCCAGCGAGTTTCTGCGTTCATCATCGGTCATACCTAATCGATTCTGCACATTTCTCGATTCTACCTCACCTGCCAACTTTAGGTATTCTTTGTAAGAATCAAAGTCAGAACGTGTACTTTCATTCAGGCGAAAACGTTTGATGGCATCATCCATACTTCTATCAGCATAGCCACGTGCAAAGTAATTGAAACCCTTAATACGTGTCTCTTTATCTGGAAGTTCATCAGACATATCTAAATCCTTATATTCCTCAACAAGGGCTTTTTCTACCTCCGATTGATTATACTCACCTCCCATTTCCTTGGCCTTTTCTTCCAATTCATGAGCATAAGCACGTGCCTTCCACTCGTCTTGCGCTGCCTTAAATTCTTTTTCCATTTGTTCAGGTGATCCACCTTTGCCAAAGCCCTCTATATACTGGATAGCATGCTGAATCTCGTGATTCAAAATACTATTCATATATTTCAGCTCATCAGCATGAATGGTAATGGTGTTGGTCTTGGGATTATATTCGCCATTTGAAGGCATATCGTTCATAATGGCATCCGTATCAATACGTACATTCTTCAACTGAGGATAAGCCTCAAAAAGTTCAGGCGCATCAATGACATCAGCAAGATTACCATCATTCCAAAGCATATCATCATCAAAACGCTTAACAATATTTCCACCACCAACATCCGTCATATCCTTGATCTTAGCATCCGGCATTTCGTATCTCCACTTGCCATCAGCACCACGCTCCCATCCGGTAGCCAGCTTGATGGCCTTGGCATCCTTCTTGCCTCGCTCCATCTTTTCTGCCACCTTTAAGTTATCCATGCGATAGGTCTTTTCCTCAGCCTTGTCAGCCTCAGCCGCACCCTTCTCGCCAGCAAACATGAATCGTACATCTTGCTTGCGTGAATTGAAACGCTTAGAAGGAGGAATAACGTCACCCTTATCATCAAAGGTAACAAGGTCATTCAACTTTCTGTTGTTCTTGGCATTCTTGTATTTATACTCCTTGCCATCATCAAAGCCAAACTCGTTTGCGTCATTACCGTCCCACCACAGTTGATTAGCAGGCACTTCATCCTCTATGATACGATATTTGCCTTCCAGTCGGTTTGCTCCGTGCATTTCGGCATATTTCTTGGAAGGAGTAACCCAGTCACCATTACGTAACTTACCTTCCTTCACCGAAGTAGGAACAGCACGATAAACCTTTACCTTAACATCCTTCTCGCCATTCTTAATGGCATCAATAGCCGTATTGATAGCTTTCACAGATTCCAATCCATGAGGAGTGTTCTGCGAATAACGCTCAGGATGAGAGAAGTAATCATCCGGCTGAGGAGTATAACCCAAAGCCATATCCTCCAGGTTCACATCCGAACCGCTAGATTCCCAATCATCACGTCTCGCCTTGTCACTTTCATATCCAGGGTTTCCCGGAGCAGCCCACGCGCCTACACCTTGGTATGCGCTCTCGGTATCATCATACCCCTTGCGTCTGGCAGCCTCATCAAGCATTTCCCTGGCTGTTGCATCATCACCCTTGGCAAGAGCATCCATATACTGCTTGTCAAGTTGATCATCAGGAATCACAGAAAGTTCCTCCAAGTGCTTTTGTCGCTTGACTTCCTCTTCTTCTGCTCTCTTTCTTGCAGCTTCCATGGCGTTACGCTGCGCCTCCACCTGCTTCACGCGCTCCTCGATCATGGCATCAACGTCACCAAAGTTCTCCTTCAAGGCTTCATTTACAGGCTTGGTGTACTTAAGAAGTTCCTTGAGAGAGGAAATCTTATCTTCATTTGCCTGTAACAGATGGCGTTTGATATTGGCTCTGGCACGTGCAGCCTCAGCAGTAGAACCCTTCTTAATAGCATTGGCATACATCGCCACATCAGCCTCATCAACCCCAAATTGCTGAGATACAGCCTTTATTTTATCCTCCACAGATAAATTTTCACCATTGCCCTTGGCGGTTTCGATATTATTTCTTATCTTTGCATCGCTATGAGGATTCAGGACGCTATCCTTTCCGCTTGGGTTATTTGCGGATGGAGTTAATGCCGAACCTTGATTCTCGCCCAAGGAATTAGAATCGCCTCTGAAACGATTCCATAGCACTTTTGATTCTGTCAATTCTTTCACAACTTTCGAAGGCTCTATTTGGTGTGCGCTAATTGCAACCTCATCTTCGCCCTGTTTCACTGTGATAGACTCATAGTTAAGAATCTTTGTTCCATCAGCCTTCTTGAAAGATTTAATAAACAAATACTTTGTTTGGCGTTCTGCGCCTTCTTTAGGTGCAGACTTCTCCAAGATAACATCAGGACGTTCCAAGGTAGGTTTCAACAAACCAAATCGTTTGATTCGGTCTTCTCTTCCAGCCTTCTTATATTGGTTTTCACCAAGTTTGATACTGCCAATAGGAGTAGAGACACGCCCATCTTTGCCAAATTCTTTCAGCCAATTCTCCTCCGTATGCTCCAAGTCTCTCTCTTGTTCCGCATTATCTTCCATTTGCTGGCGCAAGGAAATGGCATCGTCTTTGGTAAGTCGAGATTTCACGTTGCGTGGGTCCACCCCATTCGCCAAGTCTCTCAGCACAAGATTACGAATATCCTCCAAGGTCATTTTCTTAATGTCCTCAGGCTTCCACTTCGTAAATGTATCAAGTGCCCAATACCAGAACTTCTTCAACCACTCCTTCAACTTATTGATAACGCTAAGTTCCTTGGCTGTATCAAGCGGATTCTCCTTGATAGCATCCTTAGCCATCTGTTCCAGGATGGCAGCTCCGTCCTCACCTGTCAAACGAGCAAAAGCCTCATCGCAAATCTGCTCATCTGTCAGATGATTATAGTTAGGATCCTGCTTCAAATCGGCAAATAGCTGGGTCTGCATGATGAGTTTATCACCATGCTCTATAAGTTCCGGATTCATGTTCTTTGCAGCAGTGCGCCAAAGATGCTGATACTCATGAATAGGAGTATTAGGATTCAGATGCTCCTGGTTCAGCACAATCTCCTTGCCATCAGTGTAGCCATAAACCACACCCTTGCCCTGCGCAAACTTGGTATGATCAACTATTTTCATATCCTCAGGCTTGAAGATAACATAGTTGACATCGCCTTCCTCAGCACCACCCATGATGGTTCCAGCAGGGTACTTGATGCCAGTAAAACCAAGGGAAGAGAAGAACTGGCTTGCAGCCTTTGGACTGCCCATCCATCTAGATAAACGATTGTACACAAATCGTATATCATCCTCAACATTTCCATTGTCATAGGTGGTTCCCCTAGTTAGACCGTTAGTCTTCACAAGGATTGGAATCATCTGCTCCTTGTCTGCATTCTTGATGTAATCATACAGCAGGGTTCTGAATACAATATCCTTTGAAGCCATATCATCAAGGGTCTTAGCATCCAAGTCATAAAGACCTTCAATTATCTTTGTTGCAACCTCATCAGAAGGTTTCTTCTCCCATTCCAGATAGTTACTGCCATTATCCTCAGGAATATTCACCTCATAGAGATTGCGATTTGTGGTTGGGTTTGGGTTGAACCAATCTTCTGGTTTAGTTGATACAAACCAATCATATTCTTCTTTTTTTGATATGTTTGATTTATCATTGTCTGAAATTTCAAGCAAGGTGTTTTTGACATAATTATAGTCTCTAATTCCACCATCAAACAATGTTGCAATCAAATCAGTGAAAGTTTTTTTGTTTTTGCCTACATATTCTACATCTTTGTCTGGGTCATATTTGATACTAGCATAGTCCTTACCTATCTTCTTTGAAGAGGAAACATAGCCACCCCAACCGAACACTTGGGAGCCAGCACCCTCGCTCATGTGGTCGAAGTCAAACTCAGAAAAGTTAGCACCACTACCATGGTAAGTACGCAAGAATCTCACTCCTGCACCCTTACCATCAATCTTATATGGGTCAAACTCCGAAGGGAAAGAGCCTGTAAGCCCAGCCACATTGTCCTCAAAACTCTTATCAAGATTGAAAACCTTGTAGTTACCCCACATCAGCTTGTTATAGTAAGAACGCTCCTTTCTGGCCAGCTCCTGCTTCTCAAAATACTCTGGTGCCTTGTTGGGATTGCTCATATCCACCACGGCATACTGCTTCCACTTATCAGGACGCGTTTCTTTGGCAAAGTTATAAGCATTCTCGGCAGCTTGCTTCTCCTCAGGAGTCTTGATCTTAAATCTCATCTCAGGATGATTCAGCAGCATGGCAAGATTCAGGTTATCCTGCGCCTCAGCCACCTTCTCCATATCCTCATTGCTAACCACCTTCACCGGAATACCAGCCTTCTTAAGCATGGTAGATACGGCATCATAAGCCACCTTCTGTGCCTCCGTCATTTCAGATGGCTTTACCTCCTTCACATCTCGGTGGAAAGGAAGATTAGTCTGGTCCAACTGGGAGCCAAGCGGATTCTCCTCCGTTGCATCCTCAGGAACCTCAATAGTCTTACTATTTAACTTGTTATGGAACTTATTCTGCTTCTCTAACTTCTTGTTAACAAAATCTTTAAACTCTCTAGCCGTATCGGCATCATAGAACGTTACACCTTCTGTAAGTTCGCTATCTATGTTAGAAGAGTGTTTGAGGTCACGTCCTGCATTGAACTCCTCTTGAAGTTTTCCGAGTTGATCAATGACTTGTGCGCTATCTGGAAAATAAACTACCTGATTAATATCCTCGCCTTCATCAGGAACAAGTGTGCAGATACCGAAGTCATCTTTGCACATCACGAATAAATCAGCATAGCTATTTAATTTAGATGTAGGGTCTATCTCTAAACCTTGTTCCTTTGCCCATTTTACAAGTTCTATAATATGATTATTTATAGGTTCTCCTTCCTTATCAATTGCCGGGAATCCTAACATCTCTCCCTCTTCCTTAGCCTTCTTCGCCTCCTCATGCTGAATCATGGCATACTCACAGAAAGGCTTAGTCTTGCGGTCAGAAGACTCCAGCCACTTATCAAAGGTAGCTTTAGGCACACCAGTAACCTTACCAAGTCCCTTCCAGCCCTTGGAGTAGTTGGCAAGATAAGCCTCTGTAGCAGCCTCCTCAGAAGGATAGCCATACATCACCTTATGCTCGTCAAACTCACCAGTCTCTGGGTTCACCTGGTCAACCACACAAACGTTACCATCAAAAGAATCAAGGTCTGCATCGTCATTGATGAACATATCAATATGGTCACCATCAACGCCAATTTTACCAAGAATATAGCCATAAGTATCGTGCATGGTCACGCTCCAAGGCTTACCCTGCTCGTCCTTACCGCTGCGAGTCACGCCCTTTGGTGTTTCTACGGTATAATCGTAGCCACCAAAGGACAAATGACCCTTTTTGTAGTTTCCTGCCTTCTTCTGAGCCTCTGTTGGTTCGGTCTCAGTTTCGGCAATGGCACTCTTTAAACGTTCTCCGAAGGATGCTTCTTGCGGTAGATGTGAGCCTCGAACAGTTGAGCCTTCGCCACGTTCCAGGCTGCCAGTCTCTTGTCGCCCTTTGCGTCCGCTATCAGAGCCTTCTCCAATCTCGGACTTAGAAGATGCTTCTCCGTTACCAACTTCTTCGCCTTGGCTATTTCCTTCATCAACTCCTCTCCGTGAAGAGTCGCTACCCAGGCTACTGCCTCCTCCATATCCTTCTTCATTGCTTCTGTCATCATAATCAGCTAATTCTGGTAAAATTGATTTGACATATTGTTTGTACTCTCGTTCACGATCCTCAATCTCCATCATACGATCAAATTCAAGTCCATTGATGTAATCAAGTTCGCTTTCAGACGGCAAAGATAACTCTTTGTCGTGAATATACGATTTATATTCATCGATTTCTTTTTGTTTTTCGAAGATTTCACGTTCTTTCTGCTGTTCGTACCACTCTTCTTCGCCCGACAATTCGTTCTCCGCAGCAGCAATACGGTTAAGAAGCGTCACATTACGCATTTCCCGAACACTGTCATAAGTCTTGAACATATCAAGAACTGCATTACGGACATCCTGGTCTGTGTACATAGACTGTAAACCATCACCATCACCTGATTCCATCGTACTGGAAAGATCTTCCCAGACTCGCTTTGCAAGTTCGCTAATAGTTAATCCCTCGCCATTATTGGCCAGAAGATAGTTGAATTTATTTGTGTCGTACTTACTGCCTATACCACGCCTAAAGTTGGAAGATCCTAACTCTTGCGCCAGTGATTCTGCATTCAGACTATGAGGAAAAAGTCTCTCTGACACAAATTCCTCCAATGTCCGCGGAGTCAAATCCATGACATCAGTACTTGCATCCTTATATATTTCCTTAATAGCCTTCATGTCTTTCTTCTCCAAGGCTTTAGCTACCAATTCCTTACGTCTGTCTTTTGGGGACAAAGCATCAAGATTCTTCTTGTTTTGCTCTGCTCGTTCCTTTATATAAAGAATATTCAAGCTTTCAGCCTTTCCCTTCAAAGCCTTGGCATCCGCTGTAAGCGCATTCTGTCTGTTTGCCAGTTCTGCCTTGGTGGTATTCAGATCTCTCAACTGTTCAGCGGAAAGTTCCATATCACCATCCATGTATTGATTGAGTATCTTGTCTACACCATCAATTTCTCGTTGGGTTTCTTCCTGCATCTTGTACACGCGTCTGCGCTCTGACGTTATGTAGCCGGAAGCAGCTTCCTGAGTAGGATATTTGTCTTTAAGCTCACTGTTCTCTGGAATACGAACGCCTGTATCCACATCTGGCAGAACGGAAGACTTGTCAACACCAGCCTTCTCTATCTCTGCCTTGCGCTCCTCCTTCATAGCTTTCACCTCGTCAGGAGTCATCACACTGTTGCGGATAGCATTCCAGTTCTTGAAACGAGCATCAAGATCAGCAATCTGCTCATTAACCAGAGCCAGGTCGTTCTCCACCTTCTGAGCCTTCTCTGGGTCCAGGTCGGCATTGACATCAAGCCAGTCTCTGTACTCAGCAGCAGCCTTCTTCTTGTTGTCAAGTTGAGTTTTGATGTCATCACGGCTGCCATTAATCAGATTCAAAAGTTTGCCATGGTCTTCCCCAAACTGCTCCTGCAGATACTCAGCCGCCACATTTGGATCTGTATCCTTAGAAGAATAGTCTGGCTGGCCCTCGCTCAGTCCCACGATTCCTTTGGCATAACGCTGCTTCTTATCAGCCTCAGCCTGAGAAACTGCTTTCTGTTCACGTTCATCGTCCTCGGCATCCAAATGCTCATTGATTGTGTTGTCGAGAGCATTCTTGCGCCATGCAGCAAACTCTTCTTTAGACAGGGGAAGATAATCTTTGCCATCAGTAAGTACAATCTTTCCGTCCTCGCTATATCCGGCAAAGGTCATGTCAATATTATCATCACCTTCCTCCATGGCAACTGTAACCTGGTCATTCGGCTTCAAACCGCTGCCATCAAACTGGCTGATAAACTGCTTATTTCTTGCATCCTTCTGCTGAGACACCGCATTTTCAATGTATTCATCAAGAGAAACAGGAGTGCCCACCTCTTTAATCTCGGCATTAGATACCTGCTTAATTGTAGGCTGTCCCTGCTCATCTGGAACGACAACAAAGGCTCCACCATATTCGTTAGCCTTCTTCAGGAATACCTGTTTTCCGCTATCCAAAGTAGCAGAAACTATGTTTCCGTCTTCCGTCTGGTATGGCCACAGTTGCTCCTTTAACGCCTCACCATAGCCATCATCGGCATGCTGCAGAGCATCAATAGCCCCCTTCTTGGCATCCATTGCCTCTACATACATACTGATAGCCTCCTTCTGTGCTGGAGTCAAACTACTTGCACGCTGAGCCACAAACTGCTCCATATCTCTACCTTCATTATAGGCATTGGCTACAATATCAGGCATCTTCTCGTTATCAGCAAACGCTCGCTTCAAACGTCCTGTTGCCAAATCACTATTATAGCCGATAGCCTGCAAAGCCTCAGAATCCCCATTCTTATAGGCATTCTGTCCCATAACAAAAGCTTCAGAAGTAATAACATCAGCAGATGAGTTATCTGAAATTGCTGTAGAAACGCCTTCACCTTGACTATATGAAACATCGGTATTACCTTGATAAGGAGAAGGATCTTCTGAAACTGGAGGCTCCTGACCACCAGCAGAACCTTCAACAGGAGCTGTAGGCTTTTCACCCTCAACACCCCCCTGCTCAATGCGCTTCTGCTCATTTCCATGGGCAGTATTATAGAGATCATCCATCGTCTGCTTCATTTCACGTTTCAGTTCGATGGAGTTGTAAAGCTCCTTAAGATAAGATTCCACCAGTGACGCATACTTCTTATCTTTCGATTCCAAAGCCTTACGGAGAGTACCACGTTCCACACCATGGGAATCCTCAAACGTGTTGACAAACTCCCTCATCACAGAACTGTTCTCCAAAGCACTGTCATAATAATGACGATAGGCATTAACCTGCTTCTGCTCCTCCTCAGTAAGGATGATGCCCTGCTGCTGCTTATCCATGATTTCCTTGATGGCACCAGCATTCTGATGAAGATAAACCGCTGCCTTATCCTCATCTGTCAATTTCTCACCCATATTATATTTCTGGGCTGCCTTGTTGTACAAACCATCAAGATGCTCCTGGGTAAACTCCTTGTGGAACTCACCTTCCAGCACAGAAGCCAAACCAAGAGTCTTCTCATACTCCAGCTTCTTGTCTGCCTTCTGAGCCTCATCAAGAGAAGAAAACTCCTTTCTGTCAATGATACCGCCATCCTTATTCAAGGTTTCGAGATACACCTTTCCGTCATGATCCATCGGCTGCACGATGATGGAATCTACAATAGGCGAGAAAGAAGAAGGGCGTTTGCCTTCCACCACAGCCATCATCTTAGCCTTCAATACCTCCGGCACGCTCTTGTCGTTCATCAGGTCCATATACTTTTGGGTAAGCTGTCCATCAAGTCGCTGAGCATTTTCACCCACCACAGCATACTCCCCGATGCCTACCTTCTCAAAAGCATCACGAAGACCATCATAGCCGAATCTCTTCAACTCGGCAATATCCTGATCTGTGAAGTCATACTTCTTGTTAAACTCCCTTGCGTCCTTGAATCGGGCATACTTGCCCACCATACCCGGCAAACCGATAGCAGTAAGGTTCGCCATGCTCTCCAAGAAACTCTCGGCAGCATCCTTGCCTGTAGGCTTGAAGTTCGGATCCTGCGCCATGCGCTCCAGCATCTGATGACCAGTCATAATACCGGAATCCACAACCTTACCACCAACATCAGCAAGAATATTGGTAGCCAAGCCTCTGCCCTTGCCTACCATATTAGCGATGGTTCCCCCCTGCATGATGGCACCTACGGCACTCTGTTTAGCCACCTCGCCCAGAGTATCAGCGATAACCTTACCCACAGAAGGATTGTAAATCATACCATTCTCATCAAACTGGCCAGTCCGATAAACCTCATCTATAGGCTTCGAGATAGCCGACTGCCCACCAAAGGTAACTGCGCCATGCACAGCTCCACTCTTCAAAGCCTCGGCCTTACTCTTACCAATAAGTACCTTGGCAGCTCGCTCAGCCATCTTGCGCTCCATACCCTTAGCCATGAGGTCACCAGCCAGTTTACCCTCTGCCTTGGCTACCATGCTCTTGGTCAACTTGCCACCTGCGGCTCCCGGCAACCAATAACTCCAGGCATCGCCTGCAAAGGTCAGAGCACCACTTGCCACGTTCTCCCAGAAGCCCGGCTGATACTGCTGATTGGCAATATCCTCCAGCCAGTTCT
>ERZ1026880.67-NODE-67-length-59188-cov-68.989397_pt1 | contig 59188 bp, 49 predicted proteins | sample MGYA00380170_ERZ1026880 | MGnify/ENA primary metagenome ERZ1026880 (study PRJEB33269, sample SAMEA4719806) | human gut metagenome | biome: human-associated habitat; feature: organic feature; material: feces | place: Cameroon | collected 2013-10 ...
CTCAAAAAAATAAAGTCCTGAGGGCTCTGGGGGACTTTGGGGTGTCAAACTTCCGGGAATGGCAGGAGGGCATGAAGCAGAAGGATTTGATTGAGGCTGCGGATCAGACGCTGTACCGGGTGAAGGAGGAGCATCATAAGAAGCTGGATGCGGCAGGAGCATAGGATCCGGCCAAAATCCGTGAAAAACAGCATACGCAATCAGAAAAAATGCAGGAAGCTTCAAAAATAATTTGACACACCAACGCGTCTGCGCTTTAATGTAATAAATCAATCCGGACGGATTGAAACGCGAAGGGAGATCAATTATGAAAAAGAAGCTTCTTGCATTTGTTCTTGCAGGCACAATGCTTGCAATGGTCGGCTGCGGCAGTCAGGCAGCAGACACACAGAATACCGCAGCAGAGACAACCACGGACGCGGCAGCAGAAACCACAGACGCAGCGGCAGAGACAACTGCTGATGCAGCCGGGGAGAGCTCAGATCAGAAGTTTACCGTCGGCATCTGCCAGCTCGTTCAGCATGATGCGCTGGACGCGGCTACGCAGGGCTTTGAGGATGCGCTGAAGGAGAAGTACGGCGATAACGTCACCATTGATTATCAGAATGCTCAGGGGGATTCCGCTACCTGCTCTACCATTGTGACGGGCTTTGTGAACAATGACTATGATCTGATTCTTGCCAATGCAACTCCTGCTCTGCAGGCTGCGGTCGCAGCAACGACCGATATCCCGATTCTCGGAACCTCCGTGACGGACTACGGCGCTGCACTGAATCTTACGGATTTCACAGGCACTACAGGAATGAACGTATCCGGTACCTCGGATCTGGCTCCTCTGGATCAGCAGGAGAAGATGATTGTCGAGCTGGTTCCGGATGTGAAGAAGGTTGCAATTCTCTACTGCTCGGCAGAGGCAAACTCCAAGTTCCAGGCTACCGAGATTGAGAAATATCTTGACGAAGATGGAATCGCTTACCAGGAGTACACCTTCGCAGATTCCAACGATCTGCAGTCGGTTGTAAACAGCGCGGTTTCTGACTGCGATGCGATGTACATCCCGACGGACAACACCGCAGCTTCCAATATGACGATTGTTTCCAACGTCACAGAGCCTGCAGGAATTCCGATCATCTGCGGCGAAGAGAATATGTGCAAGGCAGGCGGACTGGCAACACTCTCCATCAGCTATTATGATCTTGGATATACGACCGGTCAGCAGGCGATCCGGATTCTTTCCGAGGGAGAAGATATTTCCACGATGGCAATCGAGAAGGCAGCGGCAACGACCAAGGAGTACAATGCTTCTTATGCAGAGGCTCTTGGCATGACCATGCCGGAGGATTACGTGGCAATTCCGGACGGCGAATAACTGACGGCGAATAATTTACTTTGCTGGGTTAATGTAATGAAATCTTTCAAGGATTGCGATATAATCGAATAACGGGCAGCGCAGGCGCGACGAAGTGCCTGCGCTGTTTTTCGGTATCAGAAAGCTACAGATGGAGGGAGTATTCAAATGGCAGCATATTTTGCATCACTGAATCCTACGGCATTGTGGAATGCTGCACCGGGAGGTCTGGCACAGGGACTGATCTGGGGCATCATGGCGCTTGGCGTGTATCTGACGTTCCGCGTGCTGAATTTTGCAGATCTTTCGGTGGACGGATCCTTTGCAACAGGCGGCGCGGTGGCCGTCATGCTGATTCTGAACGGATGGAGCCCGGAAGCGGTTCTTCCGATCGCGTTTCTGGCGGGCGTTGCGGCAGGTCTGATTACGGGAGTCCTTCATGTTTGCCTCGGAATTCCGGACATTCTGGCCGGAATCCTGACACAGATTTCCCTGTATTCCATCAATCTGAACATCATGGGAAAGGCGAATCAGGCGGTTCCCGCCGGCAGCGTGACCGTTCATTTTACCTCGAATATTCGCTATCTGGGACAGACCATTGCACTGACCATGATCGTGGATGTCGTGATCATCGGTGTTTTCTACTGGTTCCTCGGAACCGAAATGGGAAGTGCCATCCGTGCGACGGGCATTAACCCGCACATGAGCCGGGCACAGGGCATCAACACGGGACGCATGAAGATTGTTGCCCTTGCGGTTTCCAACGGACTGGTTGCACTCTCCGGAGGTATTCTTTCCGAGTATCAGGGCTTTGCGGATGTCAAAATGGGACAGGGCTCCATCGTCATCGGACTTGCGGCCGTGATCATCGGAGAAGTGATCGGCGAAGCAATCCTCGGGAAGCGCCTTGGCTTTATTCTGCGGCTCACCTTCGTTGTGATTGGTGCGGTCATCTATTATTTTGTCTATGTATTCGTTCTCTGGCTGAAGTTCCCGGCGGACGATATGAAGCTTCTGACGGCAATTGTGGTAGCGATCTTCCTTGCTGTTCCGTATCTGAAGGAAATGCGCAAGAGCTCCTTCCATGCACTTGCGAAGCGCAACAGCAGAGCAAACGGTTCTGCCGGAGAAGGAAAGGAGAACTGATCATGCTGGAGCTGAGAAGTATTTCGAAAACATTCAATGCCGGTACCATCAATGAGAAGAAGGCGCTGGTTAACGTGAGCCTGAAGCTGAACGACGGAGATTTCTGTACGGTCATCGGAGGAAACGGAGCCGGCAAGTCGACCGTTATGAATGCGGTCGCCGGTGTCTGGCCGGTGGACTCCGGACAGATTCTGATTGGCGGTGAGGATGTATCTGCACTGCCTGAATTCAGGAGAGCGGCTTACTTCGGAAGAGTGTTCCAGGATCCGATGACAGGAACTGCCGGAGACATGCAGATTGATGAGAATATGGCACTGGCTGCACGGCGCGGACAGAGAAGAACGCTTCGCTGGGGGGTCGGGAAAAAGGAAGAGGGCGAGTACCGGGAGCTTCTGAAGAAGCTGGATCTGGGACTGGAGGATCGCATGAGCTCCAAGGTCGGACTTCTTTCCGGAGGACAGAGACAGGCACTGACTCTTCTGATGGCGACCATGAAGAAGCCGAAGGTTCTGCTTCTGGACGAGCATACGGCGGCGCTTGATCCGAAGACGGCGGCGAAGGTTCTGGAAGCAACCGACCGGATCGTCGGAGAGAACAGACTGACAACGCTGATGGTTACGCATAACATGCACGATGCCATTGAGCATGGAAACCGTCTGATCATGATGTCAAACGGAAAGATCATCTATGATGTTTCCGGCGAGGAGAAGAAGAAGCTGCAGGTACAGGATCTTCTTCAGAAATTTGAGGAAGCAGGCGGAGAGGTTTCGGACCGGATGGCGTTGTCCTGATTTCGGAACAGCGAACCTTTACTGAAAGAGCGGCCGGCTGTGCGGACAACGGGGGATTTTTCGAGAATTTAACAGAAAACACGCAGAAGGCTGATCTTCATGGAATATATTAGACAAAAACTTACAGAATGAAGACAGGGGATTAGGAGAATTATGAAATCGAAGCTTACATCGCTCGAAAAGAAGTGGATTCTGTACGACGTGGCCAATTCGGCCTTCACGATGATGGTTTCCACCATCATACCGATTTACTTCAATCAGCTGGGCAAACAGGCGGGACTTTCCGAGGTCAATTATTTGGCCTACTGGGGCTATGCCATTTCCATTTCCACTCTGATTGTTGCCTTCCTCGGACCACTTCTTGGCGCTGCGGCGGACAAGGGGAAGAAAAAGAAAGCCATCTTTGCGGCAACCATTGTCCTGGGAGCAATCGGGTGTGCGGCGCTTGGCTTTGTGAAGGAATGGCTGATGTTCCTGATCGTTTTCTGCATTGTAAAATCCGTATACTCCCTGAGTCTTGTTGTCTATGATTCGACGCTTGGCGATATTACTACGGAAGAGCGGATGGACAATGTTTCCTCTCAGGGCTATGCCTGGGGCTATATCGGAAGCTGCGTTCCGTTCATTGCCTGCCTTCTGCTGGTTCTGAACAGCGACAAAATCGGCCTTTCGCAGATGACGGCACTTTCTCTTGCACTCGTCATTACAGCGGTATGGTGGATGGGAGTGTCGGTTCCGATTCTTCGCAGCTATCAGCAGAAGTATTTCCTTAAAGGCGAAGAGGAAAAGAAGAATATTCTGCAGCAGCTCGGCGTCAGCCTCCGGGACATTGCGAAGAATAAAAAAGTTTTCTTTTTCCTGCTGGCGTTCTTTTTCTATATCGATGGCGTTTACACCATCATTGATATGTCGACGGCCTACGGCTCTGCACTCGGGCTGGGATCGACCGATATGCTGCTTGCGCTTCTTGTAACGCAGTTTGTTGCCTTCCCGTTTGCGATCCTGTTTGGAAAGCTTTCGCAGAAGGGCATGTCGGAGAAGCTGATCATGATTGCCATTGCAGCTTACACGGGCATCGCGATTTTTGCTTACTTTATGAGTGCAAGCTGGCAGTTCTGGGTACTGGCAATTTTTGTCGGAATGTTCCAGGGCGGAATTCAGGCGCTGTCCCGTTCTTATTTTGCCAAGATCATCCCGGCGGAACGTTCCGGAGAATTTTTCGGCTTCTATGACATCTGTGGAAAGGGTGCTTCGGTGATCGGCACGACGCTGATGGGACTGGTGTCGCAGATGACAGGAAGCGTCAACAACGGTGTCGGCGTCATTGCGGTTTTCTTTGTGATTGGTCTGATCCTGTTTGTGGTAAGCACCAGACAGGAAGCGGCAAATAATTTAGCGGATAATGGAAGGAGACCGTTTTTTCGGAACGGTCCGAAGGAGTAGAGATGAGAACATTGGTATGGGCACATCGCGGAGCTTCCGCGTACGCACCGGAGAATACGCTTCCCGCGTTTGAAAAGGCGGCAGAAATGCAGGCAGATGGGGTCGAGCTGGATGTGCAGCTGACATCGGATGGTGAGCTTGTTGTGACACATGACGAGTCGATCGAGCGGGTCAGCGACGGAACCGGCTATGTGAAGGATCATACCTTTGCCGAGCTTCGGCAGATGAATTTCAACCGGGTACATCCAGAGTATACAAAGGTGCAGATTCCGACACTGGAGGAGGTCTATGAGCTTCTGAAGCCAACGGGCCTTACGATCAATGTGGAATTCAAGACAGGCGTCTTCCGTTACAGTGGAATTGAGGAGAAGGTCCTGGACCTGACAGCCAGAATGGGCATGGAGGAGAAGGTGATGTATTCCTCCTTCAATCATGAGACACTGGTTCATCTTCGCAATCTGAAGCCGGATGTCAATACGGGACTTCTGTACTCGGACGGATGGCTTGATGTGGCTCCCTATGCGAAGGAAAAGGCAAAGGTCAATGCGCTGCATCCGGCACTTTATTTTCTTCAGGATCCGGAATATGTGAAGACGGCTCATGAATACGGCTTGGAAACACATGTCTGGACGGTAAACGACGAGGTGTACATGAAGCTGTGCAGAGACATGGGCGTCGAGGCAATCATCACCAATAAGCCCGATGTATGCCGGAAGATTGTAATGGAATAAGAGAATATGACGTTTTCGGACAGGTCTGATGGAAGACCTGTCCGTTTTAGTATCTGTTAGTCCGAATCCAGTTTCCAGGCGGCCAGAAGGCGGGAGGGACCTTCCGGATTCCAGAGGTATGGACGGTCCGGATCCCAGCCGGTGATAACGGGGATGGCTGCATCCGGGGCAGGCGGATTCTTTCTGGAATCCGGAATGGCAAGCACCCAGTGCCAGTCAAGGGGAGCCGCTGCAAGGAGAAGTGCATGATACTCCGCAGGACGGACAGGGAGTCGGGAGTTGGAAATCCGGACCAGCCGGCCCGGAAGCTGCGTTTTTCGAAGAAAACGGTTTGCCCGGCGAAGAGACAGAACCGGTCCGTTTCCGATTTCTCCATGGATTTCTTTGAAAAGCTCCCTGCGGGAAAAGCCCATGCAGTAGTCAGGAAATCTCAGAAGAAGCAGATTCAATACCATGACCGCGCAGCAGTGATTCCTTGCTGTGGCAGAGAATTCGGCGGTTGTTGCAAACGGCTTCTCCGGATCAGAAAATCCGGCCGCCGCAGCAAACGGTCTTTCTGCAGAAGAAAGACCGTGCGGAAGAGGCGTGAAACCGTAGGCGGCATTCAGTTCGGATACAGTTCTTGTTTTCATGTGGATGATTATAGACCAGGATTGCAGTGAATCGTAGACCGGGATTTTGAGGAAATCGTGTTGACAAAGCCGGAAAATATGTAAAATAGTGAAGGATTGTGAAGAATCCATGCGGAAGGGCTCTTGACAGGATCCGCTGACATCATAAATAATGTAACAAACTTGTAACAATTGGCACTTCTGGTGCGTACATCCGCTGCGGTGGATGAAGGGGACAACGGGAATTTTGATCACAGGAAAAATGAAAAGAATACATAGAAGATTTGCGGCCGGGCTGTGTGCACTGGCGCTTGGCGGAGCAATGATCGGAGCGGGCATGCCGCAGCAGGTTCTGGCAGCGCAGACGGAAATGGCTTCGGAGGAAGAAGAGCACGCTCCTGTCATGCTGCCGGGAGCAGGCTTTTCCTATGCGTTTGCGGCGAAGAAGGTATCCCTTCGAAATGTGGAGGATAACCTGTATGACAACGGACTGATCTCCGTGATTCGAAAAGATGAGAAGAACGGACTTACGATCCAGGCATCGGCGGCAGAGAATGCGTCGGCGGGGGAAGGGTCGGATGAGGCAGAAGATGCCTCTGAAGATACCACGGATGAGGAAGACAACCGCTCCATCGCAGAGACGCAGCTGACTCCGGTACAGGCCCGTGAACAGGCAGTGGTCGATGCGGTTTCGGAGACGCAGGGAATCCAAATCGACAGTGCGACCGCAACGATTCTGTCTGCAACAGCGGTGACGGTGGTGTCGGATGCGAACATTGCGGTTCAGCTTGCACAAATGGTGGACCGAAGAGAAGCACAGATGAAGCTGGATCAGGGCGTGATCAGCGCGGGAGAAGCGGAAGCGCTGCTTGCTTCCTCACAGGAGGGAAACAATTCTGCGGAGGGTGTTTCGGAAGATACTTCCGAAAATGCTTCCGGAGAGGATGGCACGGCTGCATCGGATACGGATCCGGAGGCCTCCGGAAAAGAGGAAGCGGAGAGTGGAACGGATTCAGAGGCTTCCGGCGAGACCGGCATGGCGACGGATTCGAACGGCAATGAGATCGTCGTGGCCCAGGTCAATGATTATATCAATGTCCGTGCTGATGCCGATGAGGAATCTGATATCGTGGGCAAGCTCTATAACGGTTCTGTGGCCAAGGTTCTTGGGCGCACCGGAAACGGCTGGGCACGTGTCAGGTCCGGAGATGTCACCGGATATATTCGCGAGGAATATGTTGCGACCGGAGATACGGCACAGCAGCTTGCGGATTCCGTGACGACGAAGAAGGCGGTTGTTACGACGGAGACCCTTCGCGTGCGTGCGGCTGCTCAGGCGGATTCCGACGTTATTACATTGATCGGACAGGGCCAGACGCTGGATATTCTGGAAGAAACAGACGGCTGGTACAAGGTCAATACAGAAGATGGAGAAGGCTACATTTCCGCGGACTTTGCGGACGTGGAGGATGTTTATCCGGAGGCGGTCTCCAGAGCACAGGAGGAGGCTGAGGAAGCAGCAGCTGAGGCGTCCAGAAAGGCAGAAGAGGAAGCGGCGAAGGCTGCCTCGAATGCAGCGGCCGGCACGGCGGGCACTTCGGGAAGCAAGAAGAAATCCGGCGGCTCGGGAGCTTTGAATACATATACGGGAGGCAGCGGCTCCGGCAGTGCATCCGGACAGGCAGTTGCAAATTATGCTCTGCAGTTTGTCGGCAATCCCTATGTGTGGGGCGGCTCCAGCCTGACAAACGGAACGGACTGCTCCGGCTTTACCATGGCGGTGTACGCAAACTTCGGTGTAAGTCTTCCGCATTACACAGGCTCTCAGGAGCACAGCGGAACAGCTGTGAATTCTCTGGCAGAGGCACAGCCGGGCGATCTGATTCTGTACTCCGGTCATGTCGCGATCTACCTTGGCAACAACCAGATTGTGCACGCATCGAACCCTCGATACGGCATTACAACCGGAACGGCAACCTACCGCAACATTGTTGCCATCCGAAGAATATTTAATTGATATCCGAAACATCGGAACAGAAGGACGTCGGGCGAAGGCCCGGCGTCTTTTTGCATTCGGGACCTGCCTTCGGTTTTGTGGTATGTTTGAAAATTATTTGTCGGAATTGCACAGAAGAGGAGCACTATCGGTAAACTGATATGGTAAAATAATGGAATCATACAGCCGGGGGAAGAATACCGGACATTATGATCCATCCCGGCGGAAAGGAAACTGCGTATGAAGTACACCATTGTCGGAAAGAACATTGAGGTTACATCGGGGCTGGACACTGCGATTCGAGGCAAGCTGGACAAGCTGGATCGTTTCTTTGCTCCGGACACAGAGGTGCGCGTCACACTGAGCGTAGAAAAGGACCGTCAGAAGATTGAGGTGACGATACCTGTTCAGGGAGGAATCATCCGGTCCGAGCAGTCGAGTAACGATATGTACATCAGCATTGATCTGGTGGAAGAGGTGATTGAACGTCAGCTCAAGAAGTACAAGAACAAGATTGTGGACCGCCATCAGGACAGTGACAATGATTTCCGGAGAGAGTTTCTGGATCGTGAATATATGGCGGAGGAGGAGATTCAGATCTGCCGCCGCAAGCAGTTTGACATGAAGCCGATGTATCCGGAGGATGCCTGCGTACAGATGGAGCTTCTCGGACACAGCTTCTACATGTTCTGCAACGCCGAGACGGAGCAGCTGAACGTTGTTTATAAGAGAAAGGGCGGCACCTACGGACTGATCGAGCCGGACCTTTGATCATCCGGGCAGTCAAAACATACAGTTTTTCACCATCAATTTCAGAACTATTCAGAATTGAAAAAAGCAGGGTGCTATGCTATAATTTCTGATGGTGTGATAAAAAATTAACAATCTGATGGCCGCGCACAAAATAGCTGCGGCGGAAAGGATGAATATGGCAGACAGAGTTGTTATTGCAAGCGCTTGCCGCACTGCGGTAGGCAAGATGGGCGGCGCACTTTCCACGACCCCCGCAGCAGAGCTGGGTGCAATCGTCATTAAGGAAGCCGTAAAGCGTGCAGGAATCAAGCCGGAGGATGTGGATCAGGTATTTATGGGCTGCGTCATTCAGGCAGCACAGGGACAGAACGTTGCAAGACAGTGCTCTCTCAAGGCAGGACTGCCGGTAGAGACTCCTGCAGTGACTCTGAACGTTGTATGCGGATCCGGACTGTATGCAGTAAATCTTGCTGCAGATCTGATCAAGGCCGGCGAGGCTGACATCGTCGTAGCAGGCGGTACCGAGAATATGTCGATGGCTCCCTACGCACTTACGAAGGCTCGTTTCGGATATCGCATGAATAACGGAACGGTTGTTGACTGCATGGTCAACGATGCTCTGTGGGATGCATTCAACAACTATCACATGATTCAGACTGCTGATAACGTAGCAAAGCAGTGGGGACTTACCAGAGAAGAGCTGGATGAGTTCGCAGCATGCTCTCAGACGAAGACCGCTGAGGCTCAGGAAGCTGGCAAGTTCAAGGAAGAGATCGTTCCTGTTGAAATCAAGCAGAAGAAGCAGACGATTGTTTTCGATACGGATGAAGGCCCTCGCGGCAGACAGACCGCAGCAGACATTGCGAAGCTTCGTGCAATCAATCCTGACGGCGTAACCACGGCAGGAAATGCATCTGGAATCAACGACGGCGCTGCAGCAATCGTTGTGATGAGCGAGTCCAAGGCGAAGGAGCTCGGCGTAACTCCCATGGCAGTCTGGACAGCAGGCGCTCTTGGCGGCGTAGATCCCTCCATCATGGGTGTAGGCCCTGTCGCAGCAACCAGAAAGGTTCTGAAGAAGACCGGCCTGACCATTGATGATTTCGATCTTTATGAAGCAAACGAGGCTTTTGCCGCACAGTCTGTTGCAGTCGGCAAGGATCTTGGCTTTGATATGAACAAGCTGAATGTCAACGGCGGCGCAATCGCAATCGGACATCCGGTAGGCGCATCCGGCGCACGTATCCTGACCACACTCCTGTATGCAATGAAGGACCGCGATGCGAAGCGCGGACTTGCAACCCTCTGCATCGGCGGCGGAATGGGCTGTGCAACGGTTGTTGAGAAGTACGAGGCATAAGCAGAAGCGGACAGCAACTGTTTAATAGTGAAAGGAAGGCTTCCAATGGGTTTTGTAAATTATGAAGTAGAGGGCGCGGTAGGTGTGATCACCATCAATCGTCCGCAGGCTCTGAACGCACTGAATTCTCAGGTTCTGGATGATCTTGCTGCAGTCATTGACGGCGTGGATCTGAACGCAGTCCGCTGCCTGATTCTTACCGGCGCAGGCGACAAGTCCTTCGTTGCAGGAGCAGACATCGGAGAGATGTCCACTCTGACCAAGGAAGAGGGCGAGGCATTCGGCAAGAAGGGAAATGATCTGTTCCGCAGAATCGAGACGCTTCCGATTCCGGTCATTGCAGCCATCAACGGCTTTGCTCTCGGCGGCGGCAATGAGATCGCAATGAGCTGCGATTTCCGCATCTGTGCAGAGAACGCAGTATTTGGTCAGCCTGAGGTTGGCCTTGGCATCACTCCGGGCTTTGGCGGCACACAGAGACTGGCTCGCCTGATCGGACCCGGAATGGCGAAGCAGCTGATCTACACAGCCCGCAACATCAAGGCAGATGAGGCATTCCGCATCGGACTTGTAAATCAGGTTGTTCCGCAGGAAGAGCTCCTTCCCACTGCGAAGAAGCTGGCTTCGGTGATCGCAGGAAATGCTCCGATTGCAGTTCGTGCATGCAAGGAAGCCATCAACACCGGCATTCAGCAGGAGATGGAGGATGCTCTTGTGACCGAGGAGAAGCTGTTCGGCTCCTGCTTCGAGTCCGAGGATCAGAAGGAAGGCATGGCGAACTTCCTCCGCAAGAAGGATGATCCTGCCAAGGTGAAGCACGTCGCATTCCAGAACAAATAAAGAAGACACCAGGTGCCCGGGATTACACCGGGCATCTTGTCATGATAAAACTCAGTTGAGGAGGAAATTCAAATGAAAGTAGCAGTCATTGGTGCAGGTACCATGGGATCCGGCATTGCGCAGGCTTTTGCTCAGAGCGATGCAGTTGAGAAGGTTTATCTTTGCGACATCAAGCAGGAGTTCGCAGATGGCGGCAAGGCCAAGATCAAGAAGTCTCTGGACAAGAGAGTAGCAAAGGGCAAGATGGAGCAGGCTGCAGAGGATGCTCTTCTGGGCAAGATCGTAACCGGCCTTTCTGACATCGCCGTAGATCCTGATCTGGTTGTTGAGGCAGTTCTTGAGAAGATGGATCTGAAGCATGAGACCTTTAAGAAGCTTCAGGATGAGATTGTTAAGAATCCCGACTGCATCTTCGCTTCCAACACCTCTTCCCTGTCCATCACCGAGATCGGCGCAGGCCTTTCCAAGCCTGTCGTTGGCATGCACTTCTTCAATCCGGCTCCTGTTATGAAGCTGATCGAGGTTATCAAGGGCGCCAACACTCCGGACGACGTTGTAGCAAAGGTTAAGGAGATCTCCGAGAAGCTTGGCAAGACCCCTGTTGAGGTCAATGAGGCTGCAGGCTTCGTTGTAAACCGTATCCTGGTTCCGATGATCAACGAAGGCATCTGCGTATACGCAGCAGGCGTTTCCGATATCGAGGGCATTGATACCGCTATGAAGCTTGGCTGCAATCACCCGATGGGACCGCTTGAACTCGGCGACTATATCGGACTGGACATTGTTCTTGCAATCATGGATGTTATCTACAGCGAGACTCATGATTCCAAGTACGCAGCAAGCCCGCTCCTTCGCAAGATGGTTCGCGCAAAGAAGCTTGGCTGCAAGACCGGCATCGGCTTCTACGATTACAGCGATGGCCAGAAGGTTCCTACGGACAGAAAGTAATCCGAAGGGTTTCCGGAACGTTATTTCTGCCCCTGCCTGACTGCGGCGGACGGATTCCTCCATCTGCCGCACAGGGCGGGGATTGAAACATATTAATGTGTAAAAGGAGAGTACAACATGGACTTTCAGTTAAGCAAAGAACATGAAATGGCAAGATCTCTGTTCAAGGATTTTGCTGAGAAGGAAGTAAAGCCCCTTGCAATCGAGGTCGACGATACCCACGAGTTCCCTCGTGAGACCGTTTCCAAGATGCAGAAGCTTGGCTTCATGGGCATCCCGATTCCGAAGGAATACGGCGGACAGGGCTGCGACCCTCTGACCTATGTAATGTGTGTCGAGGAGCTCGCTAAGGTATGCGGAACCACCTCTGTTATCGTATCCGCACACACCTCTCTGTGCTGCGATCCGATCATGACCTTTGGTACCGAAGAGCAGAAGCAGAAGTATCTGATTCCGCTTGCACAGGGCAAGCTCCTTGGTGCATTCGGTCTGACGGAGCCCGGCGCCGGCACAGACGCACAGGGTGTTCAGACCAAGGCAGTTCTTTCCGAAGACGGAAAGGAATGGATCCTGAACGGTTCCAAGTGCTTCATCACCAACGGTAAGGAAGCAGACATCTACATCATCATTGCTTATACCGACATTGTCGAGGACAAGAGAGGCAGAAAGCAGAAGAAGTTCTCCGCGTTTATCGTTGAGAAGAACACACCTGGATTCACCTTCGGAACCAAAGAGAACAAGATGGGTATCCATGGTTCTTCCACCTATGAGCTGATTTTCCAGGATATGCACATTCCGGCTGAGAACCTTCTCGGCGCAAGAGGAAAGGGCTTCCCGATCGCCATGCACACTCTGGACGGCGGCCGTATCGGAATCGCTGCACAGGCACTCGGACTTGCAGAGGGAGCTCTTGACCGCACCATCGCTTATGTCAAGGAGAGAAAGCAGTTCGGAAGATCCATCGCACAGTTCCAGAACACACAGTTCCAGCTTGCCAATATGGCTACTCAGATTGAGGCTGCAAAGCTTCTCGTATACCAGGCTGCTGATGCGAAGAAGAACAAAGACCGCTACTCCGTAGAGGCTGCAAAGGCGAAGCTCTTTGCTGCAGAGACGGCAATGGAAGTTACAACCAAGTGCGTACAGCTCTTCGGCGGCTACGGCTACATCAAGGAGTACGAAGTTGAGCGTATGATGCGTGATGCGAAGATCACTGAGATCTACGAAGGAACATCTGAAGTTCAGCGCATGGTTATTTCCGGAGATCTTCTGAAGTAATTCGATTCTGACTATAAGGAGAAAACATATGAAAGTAGTAGTTTGCGTAAAGCAGGTTCCCGATACAAAGGGTGGCGTTAAGTTCAAACCCGATGGAACGCTGGACAGAGCAGCTATGCTTGCCATCATGAACCCGGATGACAAGGCAGGCCTGGAAGCAGCGCTTCGTTTAAAGGATCAGTACGGCGCAGAGGTTACCGTTCTGACCATGGGCCTTCCGAAGGCAGATGCAGTTCTTCGCGAAGCCTTCGCAATGGGCGCAGACAAGGGTGTTCTGGTTACTGACCGTGTTCTCGGCGGCGCAGATACCTGGGCTACCTCCCAGACCATCGCAGGAGCACTCAGAAATCTGGATTACGATCTGATCATCACCGGCCGTCAGGCTATCGATGGGGATACCGCACAGGTTGGCCCTCAGATCTCCGAGCACCTTCATCTGCCGCTGATCTCCTACGCAGAGGAGCTCTCTGTGGATGAGGCGGAGAAGACCGTTACCGTTAAGCGTCAGTATGATGACGGATATCACATTGTCAAGGCAAAGATGCCCTGCCTGGTTACCTGCCTGGCAGAGCTGAACGAGCCCCGCTATATGACTCCCGGCGGAGTATTTGATGCATTCCAGAAGGAAGTTACTGTATGGGGAAGAAAAGACCTGAAGGATGTGGAAGATTCCAACATCGGTAAGGTTGGTTCCCCGACTGTGATCGCCAAGGCTTCTGATAAGGTTGCCAAGGGCAAGGGTGTGAAGGTTGTTCCGGATTCACCTGAAGAGGCAGCTGATTATATCGTAAACGTACTGAACGAGAAGCACGTGATCTAACAGGAGGAAGAAACAATGGCATTAGAGGATTACAAAGGAGTATTTATCTTTGCTCAGCAGGTTGATAACAAGATCAGCCCCATTGCTTTGGAGCTTCTGGGCAAAGCCAATGATCTGGCAAAGGATCTGGATGACAAGACCGTTACGGCAGTTCTGATCGGATCCGGCGTAAAGGATCTTGCAGACGAGCTGGCAGCTTACGGCGCAGATCGTGTTATCGTTGTGGATGATCCTGAGCTGAAGGATTATCGCACAGAGCCCTATGCACACGCTCTGGCATCGGTTGTGAATGAGTTCAAGCCGGAGATCCTTCTGGTTGGTGCTACGGCAATCGGTCGTGACCTTGGCCCTCGCGTATCGGCAAGAGTTCACACCGGACTTACCGCTGACTGCACACAACTTGAAATCGGTGATTTCCCGCTGATCGCTGTTCCCGGACAGGAGCAGAAGCATAAGCAGCTGCTGATGACCCGTCCTGCATTCGGCGGCAACACCATCGCTACGATTGCCTGCCCGGACTATCGTCCGCAGATGGCAACCGTTCGCCCCGGCGTTATGCAGAAGCTGACTCCCGACAACAGCCGCAAGGCAGAGGTTGTCGAGTTCAACCCTGGATTTGTTCCGGACAACTGCTACACCGAGATTCTCAAGATCGTTAAGGAAGTATCTTCTGTTGCTGACATTCAGGCAGCAAAGATCCTTGTCTCCGGCGGCCGCGGAGTTGGCAGCCCTGAGAACTTCAAGCTTCTGGATGATCTTGCAGAGGTTCTGCACGGAACCGTTTCCTGCTCCCGCGCAGTTGTAGATTCCGGCTGGAAGCCGAAGGATCTTCAGGTTGGACAGACCGGCAAGACGGTTCGCCCTCACGTATATTTTGCAATCGGTATTTCCGGTGCAATCCAGCATGTTGCAGGTATGGAAGAGTCTGATATCATCATCGCGATCAACAAGGATGAGAACGCTCCGATCTTCGACGTTGCAGATTACGGCATTGTCGGCGATCTGAACAAGGTTGTTCCGCTTCTGACTGAGAAGCTGAAGGCTGCTATTGCTGCAAAAGCAGGTGCATAATTCAGTAAGAATATGACCAAACGAGGCGGGCTGCATCTGCAGCCCGCTTTTACATTTCACGCAAAAGGAACAGAACGAATCCATGAAAAGATTACTGACTGTGCAGGATATCTCCTGTGTAGGGAAATGCTCGCTGACGGTGGCACTGCCGATCATTTCGGCCATGGGTGTAGAAGCCTGCCCTCTTCCGACGGCGCTTCTTTCTGCTCATACCGCGTTTTCTCATTTTACCTTCCGGGATCTCACAGATGAAATTCCCGGGATTGAGAAAGCCTGGGAACAGGAAGGCATCAGATTCGATACGATCGAGAGCGGATATCTGGGATCCGTCCGTCAGGTGGAGCTGGTCCGGGAGCTGGGAGAGAAATTTCGGAAACATGCAGACTGCCTTCAGATTGTGGATCCGGTGATGGCGGATCACGGAAAGCTCTATAAGGGATTTACGCAGGACTTTGCAGAGGCAATGAAGAAGCTGTGCGCTTCGGCAGATGTGATTGTTCCGAATCTGACGGAAGCCTGCCTTCTTACGGGAAGAGAGTATCGGAGCGATGCGGATGAGGCCTTCTGGGAAGAGGTTCTGAAGGACCTTGGGAAGCTTGGCTGCAGCGATGTGATTATCACAGGATTTCAGAGGGCGGATGGAATCGGCGTGATGTCTCTTCATAAAGAGAAGGGACATCCGATTTGCAGAACGTACCTGAACGAGAGGCTTCCTGAAAGCATGCACGGAACGGGAGATATTTTTGCCAGCGTGCTGTCCGGTGCACTGACGCTGGGAAAGCCCCTGGAGGACGCGCAGAAGCTTGCGGTGGATTTCACACTGGAGTGTATCCGGAAGACCGTAGAGGATCGGGAACGGGTCTTTTACGGAGTGAACTTCGAACAGGCAATTCCGATGCTGATCAGCAGGCTTTGCGGAAAATGAGATTCGTCCCTGCTGCGGAATGGAAGGCAATACAATGGCGAAGAAAGAAAAAGAAGTAAAAACAAATGCAATGCGTATTCTGGATCGCTTGAAGATCAGCTACACGCATGAATCCTATGAGCCAGACGACTTTGTGGATGGAATTCAGACGGCAGACAAGCTGGGACTTCCTCATGAGCAGGTGTACAAAACACTGGTTACGGTCGGAAATGACCGGGAGCATTATGTTTTTGTGATCCCGATCGAAAAAGAGCTGGATCTGAAGAAATGCGCGAAATCCGTCGGGGTAAAATCTGTGGAAATGATTCATGTAAAGGATCTGTTCCAGCTGACGGGTTATGTGCGCGGCGGATGTACCTCAATCGGCATGAAGAAGGCTTTTGTGACCAGAGTTGACGCGTCCGCAGAGGGACTGGAGAGAATGTATGTCAGCGGAGGAAAAATCGGCTGCCAGATCTGTCTTGCGCCCTTGGACCTGCTGAAAGCGGACGGCGGAGAATTTGCGGATCTGTGCATGTAATTTGCACATATAAAGTTTTATAATAAGAAAAGCAGAAAAACTGCAAACAATCATTGTGGAGGGTAAGATCAATGGCACTTAGAAAAGTTGTAATCGCCGGCGCCTGCAGAACGGCTATCGGCAAATTTGGCGGAACTCTGAAGGACATTCCGGCAGCAGATCTTGGAACAATTGTCATCAAAGAGGCTCTTCGCCGTTCCGGAGTAAAGCCGGAGCAGGTGGATGAGGTCTACATGGGCGATGTTATCCAGGCAGGCAACGGCCAGAACCCGGCGAGACAGGCAGCAGTAAACGCAGGCATTCCGGTAGAGGTTCCTGCAACGACCATTAACGTTCTGTGCGGCTCCGGTCTTCACTGCGTGAACCTTGCAGCCAAGCTCATTGCCATGGGCGATAAGGACATCATCGTAGCCGGCGGCATGGAGAATATGGATGCTGCACCTTACCTTCTTCCGAAGGCAAGATTCGGATACAGAATGAACTCCGGTGTTGTTGAGGATGCAATGATCCGCGACGCTCTGACGGATGCATTCGGCGGCTATCACATGGGAATTACGGCTGAGAACGTTGCAGAGCAGTGGGGACTGACACGTGAGCAGCTGGATGAGTTTGCTCTCAGCTCTCAGAACAAGGCGGAGAAGGCAATTGAGTCCGGAAGATTCAAGGATGAAATCGTACCGGTTGAAATCAAGACGAAGAAGGGAACGATTGTTTTTGATACCGATGAGGGAAATCGCCCGGGAACAACGCTTGAGGCTCTTGCGAAGCTGAAGCCTGCCTTCAAGAAGGACGGAATCGTGACCGCAGGTAATTCGTCCGGAATCAATGACGGTGCAGCAGCCATGATCGTAATGAGTGAAGAGAAGGCGAAGGAGCTCGGAGTAACTCCGATGGCTACCTGGATTGCCGGAGAGCTTGCCGGCGTAGATCCTTCCATCATGGGCGTAGGACCGATTTACGCAACCCGCAAGGTAATGGATAAGGCTGGCTATAAGATCGAAGATTTCGACCTTTACGAGGCAAATGAGGCCTTTGCAGCACAGTCTCTGGCAGTTGCACATGACCTTGGCTTTGATCCCGAGAAGCTCAACGTGAACGGCGGCGGCATTGCTCTCGGACATCCGGTAGGATGCTCCGGCGCAAGAATTCTGGTTACCCTTCTGTATGAGATGCAGAAGAGAGATGCACACAAGGGACTTGCAACCCTGTGCGTAGGCGGCGGAATGGGCTGCGCAGCAATTGTAGAGAGATAATTGTCCGCGATGGGCAGTGATCGGATTGCTGTTCACAAAGGTGAAATAAAGATAGTATAAGAGAAGGGCTGTCGCTGAGCGGCAGCCCTTCTTTTTGGCAGCAGTGAAAAACAAACAGCAAATAAACAACAAACCATCGAAAAAACGTAAAAACAGATGTCTGACCGGACAACAAAAAAACCGGAAAACCTTGATTCTAAAGGCTTTCCGGTTTCTGTATGTGACAAGATTCGAACTCGCGACCTTCTGGTCCGTAGCCAGACGCTCTATCCAGCTGAGCTACACATACATTTCTGTCACGTCATTACTGCCGCAACAACATGATTAAATATACGCGTACAGTAGATGTTTGTCAAGAAGAAAGTAAAAAATAATTTATTCCGGTTTGATCTCTCCGACGGTTTCTCCCTCAAAGAGAGTTCCCTCAATCATGACATGCTCGACCAGCGTTGTCTTCGGCCGTTCGATCAGCGCAATCAGCTTCTCGGCTGCCTGCGCGCCGATTGCCTCCGTGTCCTGGCGGATTGTTGTCAGCTTCGGCTCCAGGTGTCTTCCCAACCGGATTCCGTCGTAACCGGCAATCGAAATATCTTTTCCGATCGTCAGACCTTTTGCACGCACGGCATTCATTCCTCCGAGAGTGGCAAAATCGTCCGGATACAGAATACAGGTCGGCGGCTCCTTCAGCTTCAGCAGCTCCATAGTGCGCGCATACGTGGTATCTGTGTCACGGTATGCTGCCTCTACAATATACTCATCCGGAATCGTAAGACCCAGATCATAGCAGGTTTTATAGAAGCTTGCGAGGCGGGCCTGTGTAACTGCAGAATCAAATCCGTGTATATAGGCGATTTTTCGGTGCCCGCGCTGGTAGATGTAATTCACAAGGTCGCGGATTCCGGCCACGTTGTCCGACTGAATGACCATGCGGTTGTCAAAGACATGATCGATTGTAACGATCGGAATGTTGCTTCGAACCAGTTCCACAACATCGGGATCATAGAAATCCACGCAGGCAATGCACACTCCGTCAAAGCCGCGATATCTCGCATGCGCAAGATAGGACATCCGGTTGCTTCTTGTGGTATTGCTGTTAATGAAGGTCAGATCGTAGCCGAGGGCTTCCGCGTGACGCTTGAAGCTGTCCAGAAGAGCTGCATAATAGTCATGCGTCAGTCCGCTCTGCGCCTCGTCCACAAAGAGAATTCCCAGGTTATAGGTTCGATTGGTTTTCAGCGCCTTTGCCGCGGAGTTGGGCATGTAACCAAGATTCATCGCAGTCTTGCGAATGCGTTCCTTGGTTTCTTCACTGACGTCGTTGTGATTGTTAAGTGCCTTGCTTACGGTAGCAATCGACACCCCGCAGGCCGCTGAAATATCCTTGAGCGATACCATTCCTTACCCCTTTCTGCAGTTCCCTCTCGTTTCATTGTACACGATCATGACATAATTTTTTTAGATGACCTTAATCGTTTACGATTATAGAATAGTATATTATGTTACATATTACAAGATTTACCTATGCAAAGATGTTAAAAATGTAGATTTCATCGCTCTTTCAGGGGATGATCCTTGCTTTTTTGCCTGCTCAATGCATATAATAGCCATGTCAAATTGTGTTTTGTTACTTAAACGTTTTCTATATCTATTATCAATTCATATGGGGAAAATGCAAAAGGAGGTATTATGAAATTCGGTTACTTTGATGATAATGCCATGGAATATGTCATCACAACTCCGAAGACACCGCTTCCCTGGATTAATTATCTGGGAAACAAGGATTTCTTCAGTCTGATTTCCAACACAGACGGCGGATATTCCTTCTATAAGGATGCAAAGCTTCTTCGCCTGACCCGCTATCGTTACAACAACGTTCCGTACGACAGCAATGGCAAGTATTTTTATATCAAAGAGGGAAATGAGATCTGGAACCCGGCATGGCAGCCGACCAAGACCGAGCTGGATTCCTATGAGTGCCGTCATGGCCTTGGATATTCCAGATTCACCGCTTCCAAAAACGGAATTGCCTCAGATCTTCTGTGCTTTGTTCCGTTGAATGATACCTGTGAGATTGAGCAGATCAAGCTTACCAACAACACAGACGAAGCAAAAGAGGTTCAGCTCTTCTCTTATGTGGAATGGTGCCTCTGGAATGCGTCGGATGACTGCGAGAACTTCCAGCGAAACCTTTCTACCGGTGAGGTTGAGCTGGTGGATTCTACAATTTTCCATAAGACAGAGTATCGCGAGCGCCGCAATCACTACGCGGTATACTCCGTCAACGCGAAGATCGATGGCTTTGACACGATCCGCAGCGAATTTATGGGCTTCTACAATGGCCCGGATAAGCCGCAGGCGGTTCTTGAGGGAAAATGTCACAATTCGGTGGCAAGCGGATGGTCTCCGATTGCTTCGCATCAGCTGAATCTGACACTGGCTCCCGGCGAAACCAGATCCTTTGTTTTTGTTCTCGCATACATCGAGAATCCGGAGAACGAGAAGTGGGCCGAGGGAACGACTGCCAGAGATGAGATCATTAACAAGACGAGAGCATGGGCGCTTCTGGATCGCTACAAGACGGACGCCGATGTGGATCGTGCGTACACAGAGCTGAAGGATTACTGGAAGGATCTTCTGACACACTATACGGTTCATACCGGAAATGACAAGGTAAACCGTATGGTAAATATCTGGAATCAGTATCAGTGCATGATCACCTTCAACATGAGCCGTTCTGCTTCCTACTATGAATCCGGAATCGGCCGCGGCATGGGCTTCCGTGATTCCTGCCAGGATCTTTTCGGCTTTGTACACCTGATTCCGGAACGCGCAAGGGAGAGAATCATCGACATTGCTTCCACGCAGTTCCAGAATGGCTCTGCTTATCATCAGTACCAGCCGCTTACCAAGAAGGGCAATGCGGGAATCGGCTCCGGTTTCAACGATGATCCGCTGTGGCTCATTGCTGCCGTCAGCGCTTATACAAGAGAAACAGGCGATTATTCCATTCTGGATGAGATTGTTCCGTACGACAACGATATGTCCGTTGCCACAACGCTGATGGAGCACCTCAAGAGGTCTCTTGATTTCACCATCAATCATCTCGGCCCGCATGACCTTCCTCTGATCGGCCGCGCTGACTGGAATGACTGTCTGAACCTGAACTGCTTCTCCGAGCACCCGGGCGAATCCTTCCAGACCTTCGGTCCTTCTGAAGGACCGGTGGCGGAATCTGTTTTCATCGGCGGCATGTTCGTAAAGTACGGCGAGGAATATGCGCAGATTGCAGAGCTTCGCGGCGATAAGGAAGAGGCAGCACGGGCACGCGCAGCAGTAGACCGCGTTTATAAGGCTGTCACCACGGCAGGCTGGGACGGAGAGTGGTTTGTACGTGCCTACGATGCAAACGGCAACAAGGTTGGCTCCAATGAGTGCGAAGACGGCAAGATCTTCATCGAGCCTCAGGGCTTCTGCGTACTTGCCGGCTGCGGCGTAAAGGAAGGACTTGCAGACAAGGCCCTGGAATCCGTGGAAAAGCTTCTGGATACCAAATACGGCATCTGCATCCTCTATCCTGCATACAAGAGCTATCATCTTGAGCTTGGTGAGATCAGTTCCTATCCGCCGGGATACAAGGAGAACGGAGGCATCTTCTGCCATAACAACCCTTGGGTTTCCATTGCGGAAACTGTTTGCGGACACGGCGACCGGGCATTTGATATCTATCGCAAGACCTGCCCTGCATATACGGAGGAGATTTCCGAAATCCACCGCACAGAGCCTTATGTTTACTGCCAGATGGTAGCAGGCAAGGAAGCAAAGTATTTCGGAGAGGGCAAGAACAGCTGGCTGACCGGTACGGCAGCATGGACCTTTGCAAATATCTCCCAGTACATCCTCGGCGTCATGCCGACGCATAAGGGACTCTCCATTGATCCCTGCGTTCCGAAGGATTTCGGTGACTACGATCTGACCCGCAAGTTCCGCGGCGTCACCTATCACATCCATGTATCCAATCCGGATCACGTGGAAAAGGGCGTGAAGCAGATGCTTGTAGACGGTGCTCCGGTAGAAGGCAATATCATTCCGTTCAGCAACGACAAGGCTGATTATGATGTGCAGGTTGTAATGGGCTGATCAAGATCGCATTTGATTCGGCTACAAAGGTGAGACGAAACGAATATGCAGCAGCTATGTTGTGTTTACACGACATGGCTGCTGTTTGCTGTGGTTGTTGTTGGCTTTTGCTTTGTTTTTGCTGCGGTTGCTGTTGGCTTTTGCTTTGTTTTTTGCTGCGGTTTTCCTGTGGCTTTTGCTGTGTGCTTGGTCGATGTATCCTGAATTTGCTCTTTGCTTTTTCCGGGATGATATTTCCGGCCCCTCATGCATCTTAAATTTGCTATTCTGGCTTTGAGGGATGCATTTCGTCGCTGAAAATCATCCCTGCCGGAGGTTTCCATCAAATCAGGATGAAATTCCCTGTTGGAAATCATCCCTGCCGGAGGTTTCCATCAAATCAGGATGAAATTCCCTGTTGGAAATCATCCCTGCCGGAGGTTTCCATCAAATCAGGATGAAATTCTCTGTTGGAAATCATCCCTGCCGGAGGTTTTCATCAAATCAGGATGAATTTCTCTGTTGGAAATCATCCCTGCCGGAGGTTTCCGTCAAAACAGGATGAATTTCTCTGCTGAAAATCATCCCCGCAAGACATTTTTCCCGAATCAGGATGCATCCGCCGTTCCAAATGCATCCCTGCCCGGGCCTTCCATCAAATCGGGATGCATGCTGCTCTGAGAATGAATCTGTGCCCAACAATTTCCGGGAAAAAGATGACTCGAAAGGCGAATGCACGGCTCGCTCGGAAATGAGAACAAGCATAAAATGCGGAAGGAAAAGCCGGCGCAAAAGGAGTGCAAAAGATACGCGAAAAAAATTGAAAAAATTCCCAAAAAGTGCTTGACTGACTTATGGAGGTCTTATATAATAGCACTTGCGTCACGGGGAATAAGAAATGCCGAGACGAGATACACAACTGAAGCAGTTAAGCTATTTGCGGGTGTAGTTCAGTGGTAGAACACCAGCCTTCCAAGCTGGATATGTGGGTTCGATTCCCATCACCCGCTTTTACGTGTCCGTAGCTCAGCTGGATAGAGCATCGGCCTTCTAAGCCGAGGGTCTGGGGTTCGAATCCCCACGGGCACATTGATTACAGAAGCGTAATCAACACCATGTATGGTGGGTATGGCGTAGTTGGTTAACGCGCCAGATTGTGGTTCTGGAGACCGAGGGTTCGAGTCCCTCTACCCACCCCTCTTTTCGGCAGCAGCGCACATTGGCGTGTATCGATCATCCCTGATGATGGGATACTCATTGGGCTATCGCCAAGGGGTAAGGCACAGCACTTTGACTGCTGCATTCGCCAGTTCGAATCTGGCTAGCCCAGTTTCGGGCGATTAGCTCAGGTGGTAGAGCACTTGACTTTTAATCAAGTTGTCGCGGGTTCGAGTCCCGCATCGCTCAGTGTGAACAGGAACGCTGTAGATCAACGAGAGTTGATTTTACAGCGTTTTTATTTATCATCAAGACTCGTCTCTTTGCTTTCGAGGCCGCGTTCGAAGGCATTTCCGAGAGCAGAGTAAAAGCAGAGAAAGAGCAGAGAAAGAGCAGAGAAAGAGCAGAGTACAATATAAGCGGTCATGATGAAATTGGCAGACATGCAGGATTTAGGTTCCTGTGCCGCAAGGCGTGTGGGTTCAAGTCCCATTGACCGCATAAATTGAGCCCCCGTCTGATTTCTATCAGGAAGTCAGACGGGGGTTCTTGTCTTACAATTATTGAGCATCCCTTAATTGCTCTACGATGCTGCATTTCGCTGCGTTGTCATACATCATGCAGGGAATCAGCCACCCCAGCAGAAGAAATACCGGAATTGTCAGAAGGACAGGAAGAATGGTGAATCGGTACTCAAAGAACCAGAACATACTGTCCAGCATTTTTCCTGCAAGAGGTCCAACCATCAGTGACAGAATAAAGGCCGCTGCTACGGAGGACATTGCGTAAAACAATCCCTCGTAGATCAGCATGGTTTTGAGCTGCCGGTTCGTCATTCCTACAGCCTGAAGCACAGCAAATTCACGGCGGCGGGAAAGAATACCGGTCATCATGGCGTTGAAGAAATTTAAGAGTCCCACCAGCCCAATGATAGCACAGAGGATACCACCTACCAGAAGGAACATCTGCCGGAACTGAGCAAACTCAGAGCGAGCCGTGGCCTTGCTTTCATACATCAAGGGCGAAAACTCACCGGCAGTGAGCTTCGATAGATATTGCTCTGCTTCGACCTCGTCAGCTTCGTCTGCTGTGTCGAACAGGTAGAGCATCGGAATGGCCGCACCACCGCTGTCCCTCTGTGCGGTATCCACAGACAAAACTGTCTCATATCCAATACCACCATAACGATAACTCATGGAATACGGAAGCTCTACCAAGGCGCAGACCGTGTACTCTACATCTCTGGCTCCATACAGTTTTTCCTGAAGGTACTCCTCTGGTGTATCTTCGGTGCAGAGTTCCCCGGTGCGGCTGTCGATATATTTCACATCGTCCGCATAGGTGGCGGTGATCGTGTCTCCCACCTTGGGGTAGTATTCAGGATTGGGCAGATTACCGTAGTCATCTAAGGAAACCGCAATGGCAATGGCGTTATTGTTCGGCTCCAGCATAGGAGAAATATCTCCGTCGAACACTTGCAGCTTGTCAAACAGGCTGTTATCCAGAGCCTCGATTCTGGTATCTCCCATCACCATATTGCCCCGGTGCTCCATGCGGCTCATATGGCTGTCCAACTGCTCAGCACTTTCGTACCTTGCATAGTCCTGCCGCAGAGCATCCTCCGTCATCCACAGATATGCGGGTTTTCGCACAGCATATCCCGTGCCGGAAAGACTGGCCGTTGTGTTTGCTGCGATCTCTTCGATCTGTTCTGGCGTGATGAATTCATCTGCCGGGTTGTAACGGAAATAGTCGGGCGTGCTGACGATAAAATCGGCGCAGGTCATGGTGGATACATACTTCTCCATGCTGAAGCCGCCCACAAAGGCACACAGCGCATTGAACAGTGTCACCGACAGTGCCAGAGACAACACCACCAGTACCGTCTTTTTCTTGTTTCGTCCCAGATTGGCAAAGGCCATCTGATGGAGCTTTGCTCCCCGGGTGCTGCGCCGTTTTTTCTTGGTCTGCATTGCATCCGTATATTTGGCAGCCTCCACCGGAGAGACCCTGGCTGCCATTTTTCCGGGCTTGGAACAGGACAGGAGCACCGTCAACAAGGCAAACAGCATGGAGCCAAGGAAGATCACAGGCGAGGTGCTGATGGTGGTGATGCCTGCATCCAGCTGGGTGGAGCGCAAGACAACAGGTACCAGAACAGCGCCGATGCCGTAGCCCAGCAGCAGCCCCGCCGGAATGCCGATCAGACAAAGCAGAAGTGCCTGCTGGCGAATGATGCGTTTGAGCTGCCGGGGCGTTGTGCCAATGGTTTTCAGAAGTCCGTAAAACCGGATATCCCCCGCAACAGAGATCTGGAAAATGTTATAGATGATAAGATACCCGGTGAAAATCACCAGCAGCAGAAAAGCTGCTATGGCGATCATCAGTTCCGGATCGAGCTTCGACTCCAGCTGGGATGAGGTATATCCCCAGTTGACGCCGATTCGGACGCTGTTGGGATCGGTATAGCTGTCCCATGTGTAGCCAAGATCGGTATCCACCTGCTCCATCTGCCCTTGAATGTTTGTGCCGGAAGCCAGCATGACATTCAGGTCGGTGCGGAAAGGCTGCAGCCCTGTTTTCATTGCCTGCGCCTCGATGTCATCTGCGTAATCACGGCTGATGTTGATGTAGTGAACAGGCATCAGTTCATCATAGTCCCAGTAGCCCACCAGCGTAAAGGTGTCCGTTACAGCAAAGGCGGCTTGATCCTTGTCCGTGATGGAATAGGAAACCGTGACCTCTGCGCCCAGCTCCGGCGTCACGCCAAGCAGCTGCAGCGCTGCCGTATCCATGGCAACTTCTTTGCCGCTTTCGGGCATCCGCCCGGTAGTGGGAGTGGCATAACTCCATCTGGTGCAGTTGGCGTCCATGTAGCTGATCTCTGCCGGCGTTTTGGAAAAGACACCCTCCGCCGTGATACCGATTACCTTCCGTGCCCCCACAGCCTTCACCTTTGGGTGGGCAGCGATGCGTTCCGCCTGCTCGGGGGAAACATCCTTAAAGGTGCCGTGTGCATAGCCGCCTACCTGCCGAAACTGGTAGGTTTCATAGCTGGCGTTCAACGACAAGACAATGGTGAACATGGACGTAAACAGCAGTGTGGTCAGCGCAATGGCAAAAATGGCGATCAGATTGCGGCGGCGGTTCGCATAAAGAGATTTTAAGCTGAGCTTTCGAATACATTTTTGATTTTGAACCTTCATCACGGTCACCTCCTCAGCGGCCCGTGACAATGAGGCCATCTTCTATGCGGATGATCCGGTCAGATAGTTGGGCAATTTCTTCGTTGTGGGTGATCATCACGATGGTCTGGGCAAATTTTTGACTGCTCACCTTCAGCAGACTCAGAACATCCTGACTGGTCTTACTGTCCAGATTGCCGGTCGGTTCATCTGCCAGAATGATAGCGGGGGCCGCTGCCAGCGCACGGGCAATGGCTACCCGCTGCTGTTGACCGCCTGAGAGCTGATTGGGCAGCGCATCCAGACGGTCGCGCAGTCCAAGCGTCTGCACGATCTGCTGCACAAAAGCCTTGTTTACCTTTCCACCATCCAGTTCAATGGGCAGAATGATGTTTTCATATACATTCAGTACCGGAACAAGATTGTAGCTCTGAAATACAAAGCCGATTTTCCTGCGGCGGAAGATGGTCAGCGCTTCCTCCTTCAAGGAGAAAATATCCTGTCCGTCCACCATGACCGTGCCGCTTGTGGGGCGGTCCAGACCGCCCAGCATATGCAGCAGCGTAGATTTGCCGGAGCCGGATGTGCCGACAATTGCAACAAATTCGCCCTTTTCCACACTTAAATCAACTCCAGCCAACGCATGAACTGCGTTATCGCCGGAGCCGTAAATCTTTTTCAGGTCTTTTGCCTGTAAAACCTCCATAAACGAGTCCCTCCATAAAAAAATCTGTATGTATGAAAGAAAATGATCCTTTGATACATACAGATTATTGCGAAGGATTCTTTCCATATTCTTTCCGCGGCGAAATGAATTCTAACAGTCTTGTAAGAATTGCCCTTCCTTTGGAAGAAATACAGAAAAGGTACTTCCCTTTCCCAAAGCGGAAGTAACCTTGATGTATCCGTCCTCACCGGATAAGATCTGTCGGGCAAGGTATAAGCCGATGCCGACCCCTTCCTGCTCCTGAACTGACTTTGAACGATAAAAGCGGGCAAAGATCTTTGCCTGTTCATTCTCCGGGATGCCTGAACCGGTATCCGAGATATCGATCCTTGCAAACATTTCGTAACTTACGGAAGAAATAGTAATGGTGCCATGCTCTGTATATTTAAGGGCATTGTCTACGATATTGGCCAGCGCTTCCGCTGTCCATTTGAAGTCGAATACAGCAAAAGAATCGGTATCCTGCAGCTGCAAAGACAATCCTTTTTCAGAAGCCTTGGCAGTATATTGTTCTACCACACTTTCAAGCAGCGGCTGCAGCGCTGCTTGCTGAGGGGAGAGTGAAATGATCCCGTTTTCCAGTCTGGAAAGCTTTACGAGAGAATCGATCAGAAATCGCAGCTTTTCCGATTGTTTGTACAGCGCCTCCACATTTGCCTTCGCCGATGCAGGCAGAGCTTCCTCCATCAAAAGCTCGCTGTATAACAGCAGATTTGCAATCGGCGTTTTCGTCTGGTGGGAGATGTCCGCAATCAAGGATTTAATTTTGTCTTTTTCCTGCGCTATATTTTGAGAAGATGCTTCTGCGGCGGAAAGATAGTGTGCAAACTTTGTTTCCAAGGCAGACAGCTGGCTTTCATCAAAAGTGGCTTCAGAAAAGGAGCCGGTCATGGCAGCGCCCAGCATCCCTTCGATTTTCCGCATCGTTTTTCTGACCTTTCGCCGCTCCCATAATACAACAGCTGCCGCTGCCAGAAAGCACAGCAGTATGATCACCATGCCGGTTTTATTCATCTTTTGTTACCCAGCTATAACCGATTCCATAGATGGTTTTAATGTATTTCTGTGCTCCAAGCTTATCCCTCAGACGTTTGATCGTAACAGACAGAGCATTTTCATCCACATATTCTGCGCCATCTGTCCAGATCCGGTCTACAAGGTCTCCACGGGTCATGGTCCGGCCTCGGTTTTCGACAAGCAGACGCAGTAATTTCTGTTCTGTTTTACTCAATTCCACTTTTGAATCTCCCACATAAAAGGTCATTGCCTCAAAGTCAAATTGAAAAAGATCCATACGGATCGGCGCATTTTTATGGTTTGACGCTTGCCTTCGCAGTTGGGTATTTACCCTTGCCCGCAAAACCGAAAGAGAAAAGGGCTTGGTAATGTAATCGTCAGCGCCACTCTCCAGTCCGTCTACGATGTCCAGATCGGTGTCATTGGCAGTCAGCAGAATAACAGGAACTCCGGGCATGTTTTCCTTGACCTCCCGGAGCAGCTCAAGCCCACTGCCATCCGGCAGATTGATATCCAACAGGATCAGGGATACACCGCCGCAAAGCAGCTGTTCCCTCGCTGTTTTCAGGTTCTGGCAGGAAATGATCTGTCGATCGTCTGCTTTCAGAGCTTTGCATAAACCTTGATTCAAACCGATATCATCTTCAATGATCAATAATTGCTCCATAGATCTCGATTCCTTGTTGCTTGGTATCGGTGAATTATCTCTTCAGATACCGTATCTCTGCCGACACCTCGTCCTTGTCATTGATGGTCAGGACGATATAGGAGGGCCGGTAGCCCTGCTGTCTGGGATAGGCAAGGCTGCCCGGATTCATGACGAGAAGGCCGCCTTCTGTCCGGTGCACCTCCGGATAATGCGTGTGGCCGTAGATGGCAATCTGACAGCCGCGCTTTTCGGCCTCGGCTTCCAGCATGGCAGTGGAGCGGCTGACCTGATACAGATGGCCGTGGGTAAGGAGTGCCTTGCGGCTTCCGATCGGGAAGACCAGGGTTCTGGGGGCGAGAGAGGAATAGTCGTTGTTGCCGGAGACGTAGAGAATCGGCATGCCGGCGATTGCCTCGAAATAATCCTCGGACCCTTCGGCGTCTCCTGCATGTATGATCATGTCAACCGGAGCTTCCTGCTCCATAACCCGGAGGAAACGGTCATCCATCCGGTGCGTATCGCTGATAATCAGAACCTTCATATTCAATAAGCTTTCCAAGCATTCTTCCAAATCGATCTTCTGCAGGCAGTTTTCCGGGAATCCGCAGCCGGGAAGCCTGCTCCCCGGGGACGCGCCTTTTACAGAAGCTCTCTTAAGCGGGCCGTCATGGCGCGGAAGGCCTTGCCGCGATGAGAGATGGCGTTTTTCTCTTCATCGGTCAGCTCTGCACTGGTTTTCCCGTATTCCGGAAGATAGAAGACCGGGTCATAGCCAAAGCCGTGCTCGCCGGCAATGCGGTCGGCAATCTGTCCTTCCATTGTTTCGGTTACGACGATTTCCCGGGCTTCAGGAGCTGCGCTTTCGCGGTCTGCAGGTTCGAGAGCTGCGGCTCCAGATGCTGCGCTTTCCGGAGCCGGAAGTAAGACGGCGGCACAGGCGCAGACGAAGCGCGCACTCCGCTCATCGCCGGTTTTGTCCTTCAGCTCGGACAGAATGTAATTCATCTTTTCGGTATAGGAGGTGTCGCGGCCGAGAAACCGTGCAGAATAAATGCCGGGAGCTCCGCCGAGTGCATCGACCACAAGCCCGGAGTCATCCGAGAGGACGGCGATGGGGATGGAGAGATCCTGCAGATAACGGGCCGGGTCTTCGAGCAGGATGTCTGCGACTGCCCTTGCCTTGATCCGTGCGTTCTCTTCAAAGGTTGTACCGGTTTCCTCCGGATCGGAAGAAATGCCAAGCTCCTTCATGCTGTAGACGGAGGCCTCCGGATCCTGGATGATTTCACGGATCTCACGGACCTTATCTGCGTTTCCTGTTGCAAAAACAATCTGTACCTTCATGCTGTCACCTCAATATCAGCTCGGCGCCGTCTGGACGCCGGAGCAAAGTCAGGCTAATGTCATCTCAATGTTCTTCATTGCTGCCAAGGCGGCGGGAAATGCCGGCCTTGGGCTTCGGACCCGGGAACATATAGAAATAGGTCTTGATCATACCGTTATAGATCTTGCGGTTTTTCTGTGCCTTCAGTCCAAGAGCCTTCTCCGCACCGGAGAAGGAGGTGATGACATACAGTGACCAGGACGAAAGAGCCTGAAAACGTTCGCCGAGAGTTTTATACAGAAGCAGGAGATCCTGATCCTGTCCCTTTTCCAGACGCTCGCCGTAGGGCGGGTTGGTGATGATAAAGCCATAGGAGCGGGGATGGGAAAGCTCGGCGACCGGCCGCACCTGAAAGTGGATCAGGTCTGCGACGCCGGCAAGCTTTGCATTCTCGCGGGCGGCGTAGATGGCATCCCGGTCGATGTCATAGCCCTGAAGATCGCAGGGAACCGAGAGATCGATCTCTCCGCGAAGCTCTTCGCGGATTTCTGTCCACAAGGAGGAGGGAATCAGCCCGGTCCAGGCTTCGGCGGTGAAGCTGCGGCTCAGGCCGGGGGCAATGTGGGCGCTGATCATGGCGGCCTCGATCAAAAAGGTGCCGGAGCCGCAGAAGGGATCCACCAGCATTCGCCCCGGGCGCCACGGCGTAAGTGCAATGAGGCCTGCGGCAAGGTTCTCGGCAATGGGTGCCTGCACCTTGTACTTGCGGTAGCCGCGCTTGTGAAGGGACTCTCCCGTGGTATCAATGGCGACGGTAACCTCATCCTTCTTAATAAAAACACGAACCGGATAGGAAGCCCCGGTTTCCGGGAACTGTGTCAGGCAGTAGTGCTCGGACATGCGGGAAACCATGGCCTTTTTCATCACCGACTGAATGTCGGAGGGAGAAAAGAGCTTTGATTTGACGCTGGAAGCCTTGGTGACCCAGAATCTGGCATCCTTGGGAAGAAGCTCCTCCCAGGGAAGTGCGCGGGTTCCCTGAAACAAATCCTCAAAGGTTTCCGCATGGAAGGAACCGATCTTCAGAAGAATGCGCTCCGTCGTCCGCAGGGAAAGGTTGGCGCGGACAATGGCCTCTGCGTCGCCCTCAAAGGTGACACGGCCATCGTCGACCTCGGTGATTTCATATCCGAGGTCATAAATCTCATTTTTTACAACGCTCTCAAGACCGAAATGGCAGGGAGCGATCAGTTCAAAAGTCTGCATCATAAAAATATCCACAATGAATCTGTTTCGAAAAGTGACGTTACTATTATAGGAAGGCTTTTCGGAAAAGACAATTAAAGAAAACAGGAGGGAAAATCCCGGAGAAAAGATCACTCTGATAATTGACATGGAGTTTAGTAATAGTATAATCGTCCGTGGACTGAAAGTTTAGCAATAGAATATTTCAGGTTTACTGTCTGTGAGAGAAATTCCGGGGCCGCAAGGGAGGCAGATATGGAACAGGAACAGATAAATGAACAAATAGGCCGTAAGATCAAGGATCTGCGCAACCGGAACGGGCTTACGCAGCAGGAGCTGGCGGACCGGACGGAACTGACGAAGGGCTTTATTTCACAGCTGGAACGGGGACAGGTTTCTCCCTCTGTCGTGACGCTCCTGGATCTGATTGAATGCCTGGGGTCCTCGCCTGCGGAGTTCTTCAAGGAAGGCGCAGAGGAGCAGGTTGTTTTTACGGAAGCAGATTGTTTTCAGAAGGTGGACGATCAGGAAAACCGAACGACATGGCTGATCCCTTCGGCACAGAAGTTTCAGATGGAGCCGCTCCTTGTGGAAATCCAGCCGCATCAGACGCTGGAAGAGGACAAGCCGCATTCCGGAGAAGAGTTCGGCTATGTGATGAGCGGACGGCTGAATGTATATCTCGGCGACAAGGTGTATCGGGTGAAGGCCGGAGAGAGCTTTTACTATCGTACAACCAAAAGACACCGTATTTCCAATCCGGGCAACCGCCCTGCAAAATATCTCTGGATCAGCACACCGCCGGAGTTTTGATTATAAGGAGAGAATTATGGAAAACAGCAACATCATCGAACTGAAGCACGTCACCAAATCGTTCAGCGACGGATTCACAGCCGTGGATGACTTCAACCTTGAGGTTCGCCGCGGAGAATTTGTCACCTTTCTCGGGCCCTCCGGATGCGGAAAAACAACCACTCTCCGGATGATCGCCGGCTTCGAGCTGCCGACCTCGGGGGAGATCCTTCTGAATGGGAAATCCATCACCAATCTTCCTCCGTATGAGAGGCCGATCAATACGGTTTTCCAGCGTTATGCGCTGTTTCCTCATATGAATATCTATGAGAATATCGCGTTCGGCCTGAAGCAGAAGAAAACGCCGAAGGATGTCATTGAGCATAAGGTGAAAAAGGTCCTTTCTCTGGTGGATCTGGAGGGCTTCGAGGAAAGAAATGTTGCAACGCTTTCCGGCGGACAGCAGCAGAGAATTGCGATTGCAAGAGCACTTGTGAACGAGCCGGAGATTCTTCTTCTGGATGAGCCGCTCGGCGCTCTGGATTTGAAAATGCGTCAGGAGATGCAGATCGAGCTGAAGGATATGCACGATAAGCTCGGCATCACCTTTATTTATGTGACGCATGACCAGGAGGAAGCGCTGACGATGTCCGATAAGATCGTTGTCATGAGCGAGGGACGCATTCAGCAGATCGGAACACCGGAGGATATCTACAACGAGCCGAAGAATGCGTTTGTTGCGGACTTTATCGGGGAAAGTAATATTTTCAGCGGCATTATGACCGGCAAGCTGAAGGCACGCTTCTGCGGAGGTGAGTTCAGCTGCGTAGATGATGTGGCGGAGGGAACGCACATCACGGCGGTGGTCCGTCCGGAGGATGTCGAGGTGACCAAGCCGGAGAACGGCATCATTCAGGGTGTTGTGACGTCTGTCATTTTCAAGGGAATTCACTACGAAATTACCGTGCAGTGCGGACGCAGCGAAATGATGATTCAGTCCGTGAATGCGCCGAAGGTGGGAGAGCGCGTCGGCATGCGCCTGGATCCCGAGAACATTCATATTATGATCGCAGAGGACCACACGAACACCTTCCCGGTGGATATTAACCGCGATTATCGTCTGGAATATAACGGGCAGCTCCTGCACGCGAGCCTCACGAAGCTCATCAAGGGAGGAAAGCGTCTGGAGGACGGAACCTTGGTGGACGGAAACGGAGAGGCCATCGACCTGAACCGCACCCGTGTGCTGGCGTCCATTCAGCCCGGCGATATTGAAATGACGGACAACCAGGAAGAGGGTCTGGTACAGGGAAACATCAGCAACCTGATCTACCAGGGCGATCACTATCTGTATGTCATTCATACCGAACTGGAGCAGGATTTTGTTGTATATGATGAAGATCTCTGGAACATGGAGGACCGCGTCGGTCTGATTATGCCGGTGGAGAAGATGACCTTCAGTCTGAAGAAGTAAGGAGCGGCGACATGCATTTTAAATTTACGAGAAAATCACTCGGCATTCCGTATGCCGTGTATCTGATGCTGTTTGTGGTGGCGCCTCTCCTGGTTCTGTTTTACTATGCGTTCACAAATGGCTCCGGACAGTTTACACTGTCGAATTTTACCGGATTTTTTACGGATCCCAACGCAATGGGAACCCTGTTCTACAGCTTTGCGGTTGCGGTAGTCACGACCTTGGTCTGCCTGCTGCTTGCGTATCCGATTGCCTGCATTCTTGCGTTCAGCAAACTGAAGGCAAAATCTGCGCTCGTCATGATTTTCGTTCTTCCGATGTGGATCAATTTCTCTCTGCGCATCACGGCGCTGAAGGAGATCCTGACGGTGTTTGAAGGAAATCTTGCGATGTATCCGTTTTTCAATGCGGTAGTCGGAATGACCTATGATTTCCTGCCGTTTATGATCCTTCCGATCTACACGACCGTGTCCCGTCTGGACGGAGCGCTTCGCGAGGCGGCCATGGATCTTGGCGCCAATGAGGTGCAGACCTTCCTGCGTGTTACGCTTCCGTTGTCGGTTCCAGGAATCATGAGCGGAATTTCCATGGTATTTCTGCCGGCGATGACCAACTACGTGGTACTCGACATGCTGTACAACAGCACCTACATTATGGGAAGCCTGATCGGAAGCTATTTTTCCGCGTACAACTGGAACGGCGGATCGATGATCGCGCTGATTCTTCTTGGTATCATCTGCCTGTTCACGCTGCTGACGGATGGCGGTGACGAGTCAACAAGCCGGGGAGGTGCACTGCTCTGATGAAAAAAATATGGAAGTGGGTTTATCTGATCCTGGTACTGCTTTTTATCTATCTGCCGATTCTGATTCTGGCAGTGTACAGCTTTACGGATTCGACCAACATCGGTGCAATCCGGCACTTCTCCCTTCATAATTATGCGACGCTGTTTATGACGGAGGAGCTGCGAAACATGATTGCCGGAACACTGCTTCTTGCAATCGGATCCGCGGCGGTTGCCACCGTCCTCGGGACCATGGGGGCCATCGGTGCCTTCTATTCCAGAAAGCGTGTCGGACGACTGATTTCCACTATGAATCAGGTTCCGGTTGTCAACGCGGATGTCGTGACCGGATTTTCCATCTGCATTCTTCTGGTTGTTGTGATGCGGATCAGCAAGGACACATTCATTCCGCTGATCCTCGGACATGTGACGCTGTGCGCTCCGTTTGTTTATCTTGCGGTGCTGCCGAAGATCAAGCAGATGGATTCCAGCCTGTATGAGGCAGCGCTGGATCTTGGAGCAACGCCCTTCCGCGCGCTGATGCAGGTGGTCATTCCGCAGATTGTGCCCGGAATTGTGTCCGGCTTCGCACTGGCTATCACACTTTCTCTGGATGATTATTTTATTGCGACCTATACGAAGCCTGCCATGTTCGACACCATCAGTACGTACGTTGTCAATGCGACCAAGGGTTCCCAGACGACCATCAAGACGGCGCTGTGGGCTCTTTCGACGGTGATCTTTCTGCTGGTCATTGTCACTGTTCTGGGAATGAATCTGTACCAGACAAGAAGCCGCGGAAACGGAATGGAGAAAGGAGCAAAGGGATGAAGGGAAACGGGAAGGCTACTGCAGCCGTGTTTTCTGCTTTGCTGGCGGCAATGACTGCGGCATCGGGGATGCCGGCAACGAGTCTTGCGGCCCAGAACACTTCCTCAAAGAAGGCGGTCACGCTTCGCATCTGCAACTGGGAGGAGTACATTGACACCGGTGACTGGGGCGAGGATGAGACGATTGATCTTCCGAGCGGAGATATCATCGGCCAAAACAGTATGATCCAGGACTTTGAGGAGTGGTACGAGGAAACCTATGGCGTCAAGGTGAACGTTGAATATTCCACCTTCGGCACCAATGAAGATCTCTACAACATGCTGACGCTGGGGGACACCTTTGATCTTGTCTGCCCTTCGGAATACATGTTCATGAAGCTGATCAGCGAGGACCGGCTGGTTCCGCTCTCGGATCACTTTTTTGACAAGTCGGATCCGAACAATTACTACATCAACGGAGTTTCTCCGTATCTGCAGAACATCTTCGAAACCAAGGACATCAACGGGGAGCCCTGGGCCGATTATGCGGCTGGCTACATGTGGGGTGTGACCGGAATTGTCTATAATCCGGAGGAGGTCACGAAGGAAGAGGCTTCGACCTGGACGATTCTGAACAATCCGGATTTCAAGCGCCGGGTGACGATTAAGGACAGCGTGCGCGAGTGCTATTTTGCCGCGGTCGGCGCACTGGAACATGACCTGCTCACCTCCGAAGCCTTTGTCAATGATCCGGATTATCAGCAGAAGCTGGAGGACGTGATGAACGATACCTCGCCGGAGATGATTGCAAGGGTGCAGGACTGGCTGCAGTCCATGAAGAACAACGTGTATTCGTTCGAGACCGATTCCGGAAAGGCGGATATGATCACCGGAAAGGTTCTGGCCAACTACCAGTGGTCGGGCGATGCGGTTTATACGATGGACCAGGCGGACGAGGATGATTACAAGCTGGATTTTGCGATCCCGGAGGAGAGCACGAACATCTATTTTGACGGATGGGTGATGCTCAAGAGCGGAATTGGAAATGACGCGGCGAAGCAGCAGGCGGCGGAGGCCTTCATCAACTTCATTTCCCGCCCGGACAATGCCATCCGGAATATGTACTACATTGGCTACACCTCCTTCATTTCCGGCGGCGGAGATCCGAGAATTTTCGAGTACCTGGACTGGAACTACGGGGCGGAAGAGGATGAGACGGACACCGTGGAGTATGATGTGAACTACTTCTTTGCCGGAGACGGGGATCCGCAGGATTATATCCTGACGGTGCCCGCAGAGCAGGTGGACCGCCAGCTCGGTGCACAGTACCCGAGCACAGAGACGATTCACAGAGCGAGCATCATGCGGTATTTTACCCCGGAGCAGAGCGCACAGACGAACCGGATGTGGATCAACGTCCGCTGCTACAACATCAATCAGGTTCCCGTCTGGGGCTGGGTTCTTGTGATTGGCGGAATTGCGGGCATTGTGTGGATGGGAATCCGTAAATTCCAGCTCGCAAGAAAGACAAGGAAAAACGATCCTTTTGGAAAGAAAAATGAGTAAGGAACAGCAGAAAGCAGCAAATTACGGTAGACAACGGGAAACAGCGAATTACGGCGACCAACAGGAAACAGCACAGGGAACAGCAAATTATGGCGACCTGATGACAGAGGGACCGGTGAGACAGCGGATCATTCGTTTTGCGATCCCGGTGTTCGTCGGCAATCTTTTTCAGCAGCTTTACAATACGGTAGACTCCCTGATTGTGGGGAATTTCGAAGGAAGCGGTGCGCTTGCGGCCGTCAGCAGTGTCGGAAATCTGGTCTTTCTTCTGATCGGATTCTTCAACGGCATTGCGATCGGCGCGGGTGTGGTGATTGCGCACTATATCGGTGCGAGGAAGCAGAAGGAAACAGAGCTTGCCGTACATACGGCTGTGGCAGTCGGACTTGTGTGCAGCGTTGCCATGACGATTCTGGGTGTCCTTCTGACTCCGCTGTTCCTTCAGTGGATGGGAACGCCGGATTCGGTGATGGCGGATTCGGTCACATATCTCCGGATTTATTTCGCAGGTGTCGCCGGCCTGATCATGTACAACACCTTTGTAGGAGTTCTTCAGGCGGCGGGAGACAGCAGGCATCCTCTGTATTACCTGATCTTTTCGTCAGGCCTGAACATTGTTCTGGACCTTGTCCTGATTGCGGGCCTTCGGATGGGAGTCGCGGGAGCAGCGCTTGCAACGGTGATCTCGCAGCTTCTGTCGGCTTTCCTGTCGATGGGGCGTCTGATGCGGACCAATGAGGTGTATCGACTGCGTCTTCGAAGCATTTGTCTGAACCGGATGATGGTCTGGAAAATTGTCCGGATCGGAATTCCCTCCGGCCTGCAGAATTCGATCATCGGACTCTCCAATGTGGTCATTCAGTCCTACATCAATTCGTATGGCGAGATGGCAATGGCCGGGATCGGAGCCTATTGCAAAATCGAAGGCTTTGCCTTTCTCCCTGTGACCAGCTTTGCAATGGCGCTTACGACCTTCGTGAGTCAGAATCTCGGAGCAAATGAAAAGGAACGTGTGGATAAGGGCGTGCACTTTGGCGTCCTCTGCGGCCTGATCCTGGCGGAGCTGGTCGGTCTGACCCTGTTCCTGTTCTCCCCGCAGCTCGTGGCGGCTTTTGACAGAACACCGGAGGTCATCCAATACGGCGTAGCCAGAGCAAGAATCGTGACACCGTTCTTCTTCCTCTGTGCGTACACGCACATCATGGCGGCAATCCTCCGGGGAGCCGGACATGCGGACGTGCCGATGGTGATCTTCCTGGTGTGCTGGTGCGCAATCCGGATAGTGATCATAGCCGGAGTGGGAATGGTAATTCGAACCATCAATATTACTTACTGGGTCTATCCCATCACATGGGTCATGAGCTCGGCAGCACTGTTTGTTTACTGGAATAAAGAAAAAGGAAAGCTGAAACCGGAATAAAACCGGTTTCAGCTTTTCTTTTTTTCTCTTTTTTGCTTCTGTTTGCGGCAGGATTGCCTGCCGGGAGCTTTGGAGAAGTGTCTGCGTCTTATGTTGAGCGCGGCGCTGCATCCTGGATTTGTGCTTTTGTTTCGTGGGGATGAATTTGCAGCGTCAGAATCATCCTGGATTTGCATTTTTGTTTTGCAGGGATGAATTTCTGGCCGCAGAATCATCCTGAATTTGTGCTTTTGTTTTGCAGGGATGAATTTTCCAGTACGAAAGCATCCCCAGCCAGTAATTTCTGAGAAATAAGATGCATTCGCATCTCAAAAAGCATCCTTGGCGAGATGTTCCGGCGAACAGGGATGCATCTGCCGCCATTACCTAAGTTCCACAGAGAAAGCCACCAGGAACTTTGAACTCCGGTGCGAGGAACCCGGGAAAGCCACCAGGGGCTTTTGTCTTCGGAATCAGTTCTTGTCGTGCACGCGGAAGTAGAAGCGGTGACGCTGGATGTAACCGATGATGACGATCAGAAGGCTGATCGCAACACACAGGTAGAAGGAGCAGCTGCGGGACAAAAGCTCCAGCTGCAGAGCGGATTCCTTATCCAGAAAGGCATTCAGTCCGTTGAACAGAAGATAATCCGCAATTCCCATTCCTCCCGGAATCGGCATGCACATGGAGCCGATGGCGGAGTAGATCTGAGAGGCGAAAACCTGGCTGACATTGCGGAAGATTCCGCCTTGAGCAAGATAGACGAGGGACGGAACGATCGTCTGCGAGAGACGCTGCAAAAGAGCGAAGGCAAAGGCGATCAGGAAGACCTGTCCTTTTCCGCGGATGACGCTGAGGCAGCTGCTGTAGTCGGACAGAACGCCGTGCAGCTTATTCTTCCAGTATTTGTTCTGCTTTACCCAACCCTTCTTCGTCAGCCAGTCAATGATGCGGCCGCCGATCCTCTCGATTTGCTTTGCCTTTTTCAGAAGGCACACAAAGAGAGCAGCAAGTCCCGTCACAGTAAGATATCCGAGAATGACAAGAAACTTCGCAAGGAGGGTCAGACTTCCGAAGGAAGCCGGGTTCAGGATCACGGTCAGAAATCCAATGACCAGTGTCGCAAAGGTGTGAGCGATCAGGTAAAGTGCAAGGATGGCTGTGATGAAGCCCATCGGAATGCCATCACGCAGCATAAACCAGGCGCAGACAGGCTGTCCGCCGGTTGCGGAGGGTGTGATTGCTGCGCAGTAAATATCTGCGGAGGCATACAGAATACCCTGATCGATTCTGCGCGCGTAGCCGCAGTGCTTCAGGAGGTACCAGATTGTCAGTCCTTCAAAAGCGATGTAGCCGAACATGCACAAAATGGCAAGCAGAAGCCAGCCGGGATTGCAGGCAAGAAGCGCTGTGCCCAGATCCTGAAAGCTCATCTCTTTACTCTGTCCGAGGACTGCCCAGATGGACATGAGGGCAAGGAGAAGGGAGATGAAAGCCCATATGATTTGTTTTTTATGATTTTTTTTCATAGGAAGTAGTGTAGCAGGTTCCGGAGAATCTGACAAACGGAAGCTTCTTCTCCTGTTTGCACCTCTCCCCGCGGCCGCAATTGTACAGGTCGGATGGAATCCATGCGGGAGAGTTTGCTATAATATGGAAAGCTCGCTGAAAAGCAGGTGAAGTTTTGCGCGAGGGCATCAACCTTGTGGCGAATATGGAAAGCTCGCAGTCAGGCGGGCGGAATGGAAGAATAAGAATATGAAGATTTCGGAAATGACAAAGGATTTGAAGAAGTTTCTGGACGAGAGTCCGGTGGGGCTCTATGCGGCGGCCAATATCCGCGGGATGCTGCTGGAGAACGGGTATACAGAGTGCCAGGAGGGATCGGAGTGGAAGCTTGTTCCGGACGGAAGGTATTTTGTCATGCGGAACGGCTCCGCTGTGATTGCCTTTCAGATTCCCAAGGAAGAAGCCTGGGCAGGGTTTCAGATTGCAGCCAGCCATCTGGATTCTCCGACCTTCCGGATTAAGAGCAATGCGGAGATCGTGGTGGAGAACCGCTATGTCACACTGAATGTGGAGAAATATGGCGGAATGCTTCTTGCACCCTGGCTGGACCGTCCGCTTTCTGTGGCAGGGCGGGTACTTGTCCGCACGGAGAGCGGAATCGAAACAAGACTTGTGAACATTGACCGGGACCTTATGATCATTCCGAATGTCGCGATTCACATGAACCGGGAGATGAACAACGGCTACAAATGGGATATGAAGCAGGATCTGCGGCCACTGCTTGCCGGGGTGCCGGCTCCGGAAGCGGCGGTGCCGGCTGCGGACAGGAGCACGGAAGACATCGGCACCATTTTCCGCCGCCTTGTGGCAGACAAGGCCGGTGTTTCTCCGGAGGATGTACTGGATACGGATCTTTATCTGTATAATCGTGAGAAGGCTTCCGTGATCGGTTTAAACGGAGAGTTTATTTCCAGCGGACGGCTGGACGATCTGCAGTGTGCCTTCGGAACGCTGAAGGGCTTCCTTGCGGCAAGACCGGAAAAGAGCATTGCGGTGTACTGCGCGTTTGACAACGAAGAGGTCGGCAGCATGACAAAGCAGGGGGCGGATTCGTCCTTCCTTCGCTGCACACTGGAGCGGATCAGCACGGCGCTTGGAAGGAGCCGCGGGGAGTTCATGGCAAGCCTTTCCTCCAGCTTTATGATTTCGGCGGACAATGCGCATGCGATTCACCCCAATCATCCGGAGCTCGAGGATCCGTCACACCGCCCGGTTCCGAATGGCGGAATCGTGATCAAATACAGTGCCAATCAGAAATATACGACGGATGCGGTTTCCGGTGCGGTGATGAAGGAAATCTGCCGAAAGGCCGGGGTACCGGTGCAGATTTTCTACAATCGCTCGGATCTTCCGGGAGGTTCCACTCTTGGCAATATTTCCACGACGCAGCTGTCGCTCAATACGGTGGACATCGGACTTGCGCAGCTTGCGATGCACTCTGCCTACGAGACGGCAGGCGTGAAGGATACGGAGTATCTTGCCAGAGCAAGTGAGGTCTTTTTCTCGGGTGCGGTGACAGGAACCGGAGACGGAAGCTACTGTCTGGATTTTCAGAGCTGCTGAACCGGAGACGGAAGCTACCGTCTGGATTTCCGCAGCTGCTGACTGTGATTGAAAGCCCGGAAATATGGTCGGAATCGCGGCATATGATCCGAGCGGATGGAGCATGACGGTAAGTGTTTATTTTGAGGAACGGGAAATGGACCAAATTAAGAATCTTGTTTTTGATCTGGGAGATGTACTGATTCAGTTTCGCTGGAGAGATTTCCTGCGGAATCTGGGGGTAAAGGAAGAGGATGTAGAGCGGGTTGGTGCGGAGATGTTTGATGATCCGAAGCACCTCTGGCATGAATTTGATCTTGGAAATCTGAGCGCGCAGCAGGCTGCAAAGGAGCTTGGGGAGGAATATCCGGAGGATGCGGAAGTAATTTCCTGGTTTATTCTGCACGGCGAGTACATGCCTTTGCCGCGGCTGAGGGTCTGGGAGATGGTGCATCTTCTGAAGCTGCAGGGCTACCGGATCTATGTTCTTTCCAATTATCCGGAGGAGCTGTTTCACAAGCACACGCAGTATGCAGATTTCATGCAGGACCTGGACGGAAGAGTGATTTCCTATGAGGTTCATATGGGAAAACCGGAGCTGCCGATTTATCGGGAGCTTCTGGGGCGTTATCAGCTGATCCCGCAGGAGTGCCTGTTCTTCGATGACAGGAAGGAAAATATTCTCGGTGCGAGGGCCTGCGGTATGTACGGGAGACAGGTCTTTTCGCAGGAGGGACTGCTGGAGGATCTGGAAAAGATTCATCAGGGCCGGGTGGAAGAAGTGCTCCGTACAGACTAAGCTCAGGATTGGAATAAGAATCGGAACAGGAAAAGAAGGAAGAAAAAGTGGATCGTAAGGAAATTCAGGAAATCAGAAAAACAATGACCAAGGACCGCTGCGTCATCGACCGGATGACAGGATGCTTTGTCGGAGAGGACGGGACCATCATTACGCAGCTGAAGCAGACCTTCCGGGCGCTGCAGGAGGAGGAGCTTGAGAAGTACTGTGAGCTTTTCCGGAAGACCCTGACCGGCAAAATCGGAAAGAACCTCTTCACGATGGAGTTTCCGCTGCAGGAGGAGCAGACGGGCGGCAAGCAGGCCATGATGTTCCGGATGCTGCAGTCGGATTACTCGGATGAGGAGCTGAACAACGAGTTTTTTACGCACATTCTGGAGCATCTGGATCTGGCGGGACGGCATCTGATCGTCCTTGCGCACGGCGTCTATGATGTGCCGGGAAGAAGCTCGGACGGAATCGACATGGAGGATGCCAGCGAGAATGTGTATTCCTTCATGGTGTGCTGCATCTGCCCGGTGGTGGAGGTGAAGGAAGGCCTCTGCTATGACGAGGAAACCCTGAGCTTTCTGAATAAAAAGAGCGATCTTGGGGTGCAGATGCCGGAGCTTGGCTTCCTGTATCCGACGTTTCATGATCGCGGAGCAGACATTCATCAGATCCTTTATTATGCGAAAAAGGAGGATGAGCGGCATCCGGAGCTGATGGACGGACTGATCGGCGGCGACATGCCGGTGACGGAGTCCGTGCAGAAGGAGCTGTTTACCTGCCTGGTGGAGCAGACGCTTGGACGTGACTGCGATTTTGAAAATGTAAAGAACCTGACGGATGCTCTGGATGAGATGGTAAAGCAGAGCGAGGACAGTGAGGAGCCGCTGGAGCTTGGCAAAACAGAGGTCCGACGGATTCTCAATGATTCCGGTGTAAAGCCGCAGGCGATGGAGCAGTTCGAGGAGACCTTTGATCAGGAGGTCGGAGAGGGCAAGACCTTCCGCGCGGAGAACATTGCCGGCCGGACGGTCATGGAAATCAAATCGCCCAGTGTGAAAATTTCCGTAAAATCGGAGATGTCCTCCATGATCACGACGAAGGTCATCGACGGGCGGGAGTATATTCTGATTCCGGTTCAGGATGATATTGAGCTGAACGGAATCCGGCTGCTGACGACAAGGATGGACAAGGAAGAGGAAGCATAGATCATTCGCAGGCAGACGCAATTTGGACCAGGGAGGGAGCTATATGGCAGCAGTCAGCATTATCGTACCTGCATATAACGCGCAGAAGACGATCGGACGATGCATTGAGAGCATTCTGAATCAGACCTATACCGATTTTGAGCTTCTGGTCATGGATGACGGAAGCAAGGATGAAACACCGGAGATCATTGACCGGTATGCGGCAAAGGACGCAAGGGTCATTGCCGTCCACAAGCCGAATTCCGGTGTGTCGGATACGAGAAATCAGGCACTGGACCGCGCATCGGGCAGATACATTCAGTTTCTGGATGCGGATGACTGGATTTCTCCGGACGCCACGCGGCTTTTTGTCCGTGCCATGGAGGACAATCCGACCTGCGATATGGTCATTGCCGATTTCTACCGTGTGGTCGGCGAGAAGATGTCCCAGAAGGGAGACATCGAGGAGGAAAAGCTCCTGACCCGCGAGGAATATGCGGATGAGATGATGCGGAACCCGGCCGATTTCTATTACGGCGTCCTGTGGAACAAGTTTTTCCGCCGCAGCATCATCGAAGAGTATAAGCTTCGCATGGATGTACAGCTGGACTGGGCGGAGGATTTTATTTTCAACATGGAGTATGTGCTCCATACGGACCACATTTATTCGCTGAAGGCACCGGTTTACTACTATGTGAAAACAGAAGGCTCTCTGGTTGCGCAGGGCGGTGCCAGCATCAGCCGCACGGTCCGGATGAAGCTGAATGTAATTGAGTATTACAGCAGCTTCTATAAGGATATTTATAAGGAAGGCGGGTATCTTCTGCGAAGTCCCGTGATCTACTCCTTCCTGTTGAATTTTGCAAAGGATGGCGGCGTCAATCCTGTGGCTCCGGACCGGAAGCTCGGGCAGGAGCGCATCAATGCAAGGTTTGATGAGAAGATGGAGACCAATCCGTTTGCACTGAATTTCTATGAGGACCGGCTTCTGGAGAATGCGCTGGAGCGCCTGATGAAGGGCTATGATCTGGAGGAAAAGGACGCACAGATCCTCCTGTATCTGAAGCTTGCGGGAGGAACGGCAACGCTGGCGGAGATCCGGAATTTTACCGGGGTTTCGGCAAGAGGACTGAGCGGGAGCCTGCAGAAAATGGGAAGGCGGAAGCTCGTGGAAAAGGTGAAGGTCCGGCTTCCGAAAACGGCCTCGGAGCGGTCTGTGGTCATGGTGACCTTTGGCGAGCAGTCGGATCCGGTGCAGGATGCACTCGGGAGAGCCTTCCGGGACCTGGATGAAATCCGTTTCCGTGGTTTTACGAAGGAAGAGGAGGAGCTCTACCGGAATCTGAGCGAAAAAGAAGCACAGAATATGCGGAGTTCTTTATAGAAAACGACTATATTGTCTGATAAAATGTAATTGTTCCGTACAAGGACAAGGCGAGTCCGGCTGGAAATGCGGGCCGGAGGCACGCAATACGGAACAGGCACAGGGGAGACTTGGCAGTGCAGCATTTGGAGGGCAATCATATGGCAGAGGAAGAAATCAGGAAAGAGGGGACGCAGGAAATTCAGACAACCGGTGAAGGCACTTCGACAGGAGCGGAGCACAGTAAAACCGTAACCATGACGCCGGAGGAGATCGCCCGCCTCGTTCAGAACGAGGTGGACCGTGCCCTTGCAAAAGAGAAGGAGAAGGGAACCTTTTCCGGAGGAGAAGCGCAGCTGGAGGATATGACAGAGGCGATCGAACGCATTTCCCGCGCCGTGGAAAAGAGCTCCCGCAGCAACAAGGTGGCTGCAGTCGGCAGTATTCTTCTCCTTGCGGTGTTCGGCGTAGCATTTGCACTGATTACGCCAGGAATGTTCACGCTTCTCGGAAACCTGAACAGCACGGTGAGCGGCCTGGAAACCACCGTCAATGAAGTGAACAACGTGGTGGCTTCGGCGAACGATACGGCGCAGAAGCTGAACGGAATTGTGGGAGATGTCGGTGTACAGATCGGGGAATCCTTCGATCAGGTGAACGATGTGATCGGGAATGTCAACGATCAGGTCAGCGGAGTCGGAGAAGCCATCGATGGCCTGAATTCTGCTGTGACTGATATTGACGATGTGGTGAAGCAGAATACTGACAGCATCAATGAAATTGTGGAAGCGCTCTCAGAGCTGGATTATGACGGGATCAACACTTCCATTGCCAACATTAAGAAGTCTACCGACGGCCTGCAGGATGTGGTGGACAATGTCAACGACTCTGTTCTTGAAATCAACAAGGCGACAAAGGATGCGGACGTTGCGATCAATCAGATCAACGATCTGGATTTTGAAGAATTGAACAAGACGGTTGCGAAGCTTTCCGAGGCAGCAGGGCAGATGAATACCGTGGCGGGCCAGCTGAATACAACGGCAGCAACCCTGAATAAGACCGTCAGCAAGACCTCCGGAGAAGTGGATGATACGATGGAAGCCATCGGAAACATTGATTTTGAAGGCTTCAACCGTTCGATCGAGTCTCTGAGCCAGGCGGCGGAGGATCTGCAGGAAACGGCATCCGGCATCAAGACGGTGACCTCCACCTTCATGGGCGGAAAGAGTACCGGAAAGACAGAAAAGAAGACCTCTTCCTCAGACACGAAGAAGGCAGATACATCCGGAAAGACAGAAAAGAAGAGCAGCAAGTAAGCACTGAGCATACAGAAAAACATACAGAAAAAGTCCCGGGAGCGGTAAAACCTCCCGGGACTTTTCAATGGAGAATGTCAGAACCTGCCCTCCGGAAAATTCAGGCCCGAATCTCCTTGCGCATGAAGGCGATGTAGCCTGCTGCGAAGGCAGCTGCGGTCAGCGCAATCATGACAACGATGTGCGGCCAGATCTGCAGGAGACTCTGTCCGAGCGTCAGGTAGCTTGCGATGGCGCCCTGCTGGTTCTGCAGGATGGAAACGATGTTCGTGGAGTGCACGTTCGGGTTCATGATGATCGACGTGATCTCACTGAACAGGTAGTAGGGCGAGATCCGGCAGAGCGCGGTCTGCAGCTGGTAATTCTTCAGAACATTCACCTGTCCCGCATATCCGGAGGTCGGATAGATCATTCCCGCAATTCCGGAAGCAACGAGACTCTGGAACATCGTAAGGAACAGCCAGATTGCGATGCAGGCAAGCGCCGCGGTTGCAGCATGGCGGCAGATCACGGAGAAGAACTCCGCAACGGCCATCCACATGCTGATGTAGAGCACGGCCATCAGAAGGAAAATCACAAATCTTGCCACCTGCTCGCCGGTGGGAATGAGGCCGGTTGTGATCAGCCCGATCCCTGCCATCAGTCCTCCGATGGAGAAGATGGTGATCAGAACCGCCGCAGCTCCTGCAAGGAACTTGGCGTTGATGATGGTATCACGGTAAATCGGCTGTGCCGCCAGGCGGTTTAGAGTTCCCTGAGCAAGCTCCTCGTTGATGGCATCGAAGCCGAGCATAATTCCGATGATTGGTCCGAGAAAGCCGATAAAGGTTGCAAACGAGTAGATGGAGGAGCCGCTTGTGGTAAACAGGAGAAGGAACAGATACTCGGAAACGGCCGTCTGTCCGTCTGAGGTCTGCTGCGCTGCCTGCCCGAGCGTCTGAATCGAGCCGTAGAGGCTGATGAAGCTGACTACCGCCAGCATGACAAACAGAATCTGAAAACGGACGGAGTGCAGGTGATCCGAAAGCTCCTTGCGGAACAGAATGTACATGCCGTGGCGGTTTCGCCGTGCCGCGTCACTGTTCTCCTTCTTTAAAAACTGATGTAAGCCGTTCCTTAAGCTGTTCAAGCCTTCCGGCTCCCTGGCTGCCTGTGTCTGCAGTTCTGTCATCGTTCTCTCCTCCTTCCTTTGCCTCGGCGGCTTCAAAGTATTTGCGGTAAATCTCGGTCAGGTCGCCGCCCTCCTGATGCATTTCGCGAACGGTATAATCCGCATCCACAAGTGCGCGGAGGAGATCCTTCTGAATATCCCTGGATGCCTCGATATGTACCGTCCCGTCCATTCGCCGTCCGATGATGTCAACGCCGGGAATGGAGCGGAGCATGTTCTGAAAATCGGTATCCCAGACCTTCTGACCGTTTTTCTCCGCCACGATATCGAACATATACAGTCCCTTGTTCATCAGCTGGCGTCCGAGCTCTTCGATGCGGCCGCAGGCGATGAGCTTTCCCTTGACGAAAATACCGACGCGGTCGGAAATTTTCTGGATCTGATACAGATCGTGGGAGGAGATCATGATCGTGATCCCGTCCTTCTCGGCGAGGTCGCGGATGAGAGCCGTGATTTCACGGACGCCGGACGGATCAATGCCGGCGGTCGGCTCATCCATAATGATGATGCCCGGATCCTTCATGAGGACGTCGGCAATTCCAAGGCGCTGACGCATGCCTCTGGAGTAGGTGCCTGCCTTCCGGTCTGCGGCATAGGTCATTCCGACGCGCTCCAGCATGGAGGCTGCACGGTCAAGCGCCTGCTCCTTTGAGAGGCCGTTCATCATTCCGGAGAAAATAAGATTCTCCCGTCCGCTCATGGACGGATAGAAGCCGACATTGTCGGGAAGGTATCCGACCTCGTTCTTCACGGCAAGCGACTGTCTTGTGCAGTCCATGCCGTCGATTTCGGCATGCCCTGCGGTGGGATCGGTCAGGCCAAGGAGCATCAGCGTGGTCGTTGTTTTGCCTGCTCCGTTGGGCCCGAGAAGGCCGAAGACTTCACCCCGGTGAATCTCGAGGTCCAGATGATCCACCGCTTTGACATCGCCATAATATTTACTGAGATTGGTGATCTTGATGATGGAATCCTGTTCTTTGGTGGGTGTCATGAATCAGTGCCTCCCGAATTTCCGGAATACCTCATACAGGCAGGCGAAAATCGCGACGATGATGACAATGCCGACAACGCCCCATACGGTCTGCGTCTCAACGGTGACGCGGAAGTTCGCGGTATTCGAGGTCTCCTTGGCGGTTGCAGTCATATTTACGACATAGTCGCCGCTGATTGCGGACTGGGAAGGAGTGACGTAGGCGGTGACCTCCTTGGTGGCACCGGCGTCCAGAGAATCGATGGAGCTTTCGGAGAATTCAACGGTCCAGTCAGTCGGAGCACTTGCGGTCAGATTGATGTCCGTCAGTGCGACGTTTCCGTTGTTGGTGACATCGAGAACAACCGCCGTCTTTTTGTTCGTCTTGGCATTGAAGGAAAGAGTTTCGTTCTGTGTCGTCATGGAGACGCTGTACTTGCCGGTGATCGTGACCTTCAGATCCATTTTCAGCGTTTCATTGGCGGATTTTGCAGTAATCGGAATGGTATATTCGCCCGCGTCGACATTGTCCGAAGGGGTGACGGTGACGGTAAAAGCGGAGCTGGATGCACCGTCTACATCGATTGCGGAGACACTGGTGGAGCCGTCGGATGCCGTATAGGAGACATTCCAGCCATCCGGTGCGTCAGCGGAGAGGGCATAGGACTGGTCCTCGGTGGAATTGTTATTCAGTGTGGAGGAGAACTTGAACGTGGTTCCGCTCGCACCCTCCTGCTCCTCGTAATCGGTGGTCAGGGTGCTGGCACCAAGATCTAGCTCGGAGACATTGAGGTTCAGCGTCAGGGACGCGCTGCGGGAGCCTTTTGCATTCAGGACGATCTTATAATCTCCGTCCTTGGCGGTTTCCGGAACGTTTACGGTGTAGGTCACAAGTCCGCTGGTCTCGCCGTTTTTAATGTAGACACTGGAAACGGTGTGGCTGTTTCCCTGAAAATATCCCTCAAACCCATCCGGCAGAGAGGATGCGGAGAGCTCTGCCATCTCGCCGGCGCCGGAGTTGGTGAAGTCCAGAGAGAAGCTGATGGAATCGCCAGCCTTCACGGAGATTCCGGGATAGCTGGTGCTCATGGTCACACCGGATGCAAGGATGGTCTGGACGGCTGCGGCGTCATTTTCTGCTGCCATGCTGGGGAAGGAAGCAAGCGGCGCTGCCATAAGAAGCGCCGATGTGACGATCGCAACCCCGGCCCTTGTCAGCGGTTTGAGTGATTTACTTTTCATGATAAAATACCTCCCAATCGTTTGATGCTGGTTTTTATTGGTTAAAACACAGGGCTCCTCGCACTCGCCGGAGGAGTTTCGGGTTTTAACCCTACAAGAAGTATCCTAGAAAGTGTTTGTGTTCAAACTGTCATGAGAATGTGTTTTTTCTGTGTCGATCCGGAAATGCTGACTCCGGGATGACGAATTTTACGTGATTTCCTGTCGAACGCAGGAAGCGGGATGCTATAATAACAAGATGCCCGAAGGAGTTTTTGCAGAAAAGGGCTCCTGACAAGGCATCGGACAGATGACAAGAGATGATTTGAGGTTACTATGGATCAGAGAGTATTTGACGAAGAACAGAAGCACTTGACCGAAACCTATGACAAGCTCGTTGCCATGAATGCTGAGCTTGAGGAGAGCATTGAGACACTGAATCAGCAGGCGGCAGAGGAGAAGGCGGATATTCTGACGAATATCCGGATCGATACTGCGGATGATGAGGTGCAGATGGAGTCCTACGGGGAAATGGAAACGTGGAACCGGTACATCGACACCTATAACATCAAATCCGGCACGATGTCTGCGAAACTTACGAAGCTGAAGATGCTGCTGGAATCTCCTTATTTTGCCAGAGTGACGCTTCAGTTCGCGCCGGACGAGGAGCCGGAGAACTACTACATCGGCCGAAGCTCGATTTCGGAGAACGGCTATGATCAGCTGATTGTCGACTGGAGATCCCCCATCGCGGAGACCTATTACAATCAGGAAAACGGGAAAACCTTCTACGAGGTGGACGGCAGACGAATCGACGTGGATCTTCTGCTGCGCCGCCAGTTTGAGCTGGATAAGGATCAGCTGAAGGCTTATTTTGACACGCAGCTTGCGATCGAGGATCCGATGCTTCTGGCATCGCTCTCCAGACAGCACAGCGATAAGATGCAGGCGATTACGGTTACCATTCAGAAGGAGCAGAATGCCATCATCCGTTATCCGGATGTGCCGGTGCTTCTTGTCAACGGAATCGCGGGAAGCGGCAAGACGTCGGTCCTTCTGCAGAGGATTGCCTTCATGTTCTTCCATCAGAGAACCACGCTGAAGCCGGAGGATGTGTATCTGATTACCCTGAATCCGGTCTTTACGCAGTATATTGACAACGTGCTTCCGGATCTTGGCGAGCGCAATCCGAACACGCTGACATGGACGGAATTCCTGCAGATGGTGCATGATCCGATTCCGGATCCGGGCGTGGAGACGACGGCGGAGTCCCTGCGGAGAATTGACGAGGCACTGCAGAGCTTCTTGTTTGAGGAGGAGGATCTTGTTCCGATCGATCAGAAGGGCAAGCCGGTCCTTGGTACGGAGAAAATTCTGGAGGCCCTCAGAGCTCATGAGGGAAAGCTTCCCGCAGGTGTCCGTCTGATTCAGGTGACGGCGGACGAGCTTCTGGAGGAGGCAAGACGTGCGCTTCGTTCGAAGAAAAATTCGGACAAGGATGACGAGGACGGGGAAGAGCTTTTGGACGGCGCGGAGGATGCAGCGGAAGAGAGCGTGTCCGGAAGTCCTCTGGATGGCAGGATGGATGTCAAAGAGGAAAACCGCATTCAGAACAATTACGGCGGTGCATTCAAGATGATCCGCGAGTGCGGATGGCTGAACCTAGATCACATCGGACAGAGAATCCTTGGTACGAAGAAGCTGACCTCGATCCAGTGGCTTTACCTGAAGATGGCGCTGACCGGTGAGTGCGACCGCACGGCAAAATATGTCTGCATCGACGAGGTGCAGGATTATACCGAGGCGCAGCTGATGATCTTCGAGCGCTATTTCGTGAATGCGAAGTTCATGCTTCTTGGGGATGAGTTCCAGTCCATCCGGGAAGGAAACATCGCATTTCAGGATATTCATCGTCTTTTTGAGGAAAAGGGAAAGAAAACCGTGGAGCTGCCGCTTCAGACAAGCTACCGCTCATCACCGGAAATCACCGCTTTGTTTGCGGGACTTCTTCCGGAGGAGAAGAAGCTGGAGGCCCAGTCGGTGCAGCGCCCCGGTGTGGAGCCGGAAATCTGCGTGACCGCTTCCGAAGAAGAGTGGAAGGAAAAGCTCCTTGCTTCCATCCGGGAAAATGAAGGAAAGCCCGGAGTCACCGCGGTGATCTGCGCGGGACGCAAGGAGCTGGACCGCATCCGGAAGGAGCTTGGAGACAAGGCACCTGTTGCTGTCAGCAAGGACGAGCCGGTTCCTGCAGGCGGATCCATTCTGATCAGCCTGCAGTATGCAAAGGGACTGGAATTTGATCATGTTATTCTGCCGAATACAGATCCGGAGAACTATCCGGAGGGAACGCTGTCCAGACATCGTCTGTACACGGCGATTTCCCGGGCGACGCAGAACATTACGATTCTTGCGAAGAAGGAGCTGAGCCCGCTCCTTGGATGAGCGATAGATGATGACGGCAGATGCCCGCGAGGCAGCACTGATCGCACTGCGGCCTTCTTGCAACGCAGACGGCTCTGCCGTGATCGACAAAACGATGGCAGAGCTGATTGCCTTCCTCCGGCGGGATGATTTCCCAAAGAGCCTTTTCCACCTTGGCGGGCTCCTTCACGTCATCGACAAGGCCGATGAGATTGCAGAGGCGGATGCAGTGCGTGTCGGTCACGATGGCCGGCTTTCCGTAAACGTCGCCGAGAATGAGGTTGGCGCTCTTTCTGCCGACGCCGGGGAGCGCAAGAAGCTCCTTCATGTTGTCCGGAACAATGTCATGGTACTTCTCATGGAGAATCTTCATGCATGCACGGATGTCGCGTGCCTTGGAGCGGCCAAGTCCGCAGGGGCGGACAATGGCTTCGATTTCCTCCGGAGAAGCGGCAGCAAGCGCTGCGACATCCGGATATTTCTTCAGAAGATCCAACATCACCACATTGACCCGCGCGTCGGTGCACTGCGCGGCAAGACGCACGCTGACAAGAAGCTGCCAGGCATCCTTATAGTTCAGCGAACACTGTGTGTCCGGGTATTCCTTTTTCAGGCGCTGAATCACTTCAAGCGCGAGCTTCTTTTTCTTCTCGAGTTCATTCATAGCTGCAGCTTCTTCCTTCTCTGACGATTTTATCGGATAAACCCATCGCCGAGTGCGGCATCCTCGCCCATTAAAACCTTCATGGCACGGTACTGATCCTTTTTCGCAACCTCCAGATGATAAACCACGCGCTCATCATCGTGATTGACATAGTGCTTGCCGGCCCAGTCGGCCGTCTTCATGTGAGGACCGCCAAGAACAACCGGAGCACCGGTGCTCCAGGAATTGGTGCGGATTCCGGCGTCGTTCAGGAGCTTCTCCTTGCGGGCAATCTCCTCCTTGCCGCCGTCGGCAAGAGTGACACGCTTTGTGAATAAGAAAAACATATGGTTTCCTCCCTGTCTGATGTAACGATCATACCCTTCACACGTTGATTTCTCAAGGCCCGCAGCTGCTGCTTATGGTACACTAGGGGAATGGAACAGACAGCAGAAGTGCCGGGTGCGGCAGGGGAAGAAGAATATGGAACTTCGGTTTGGTGAGGAAGACAACAGAAAAGACGGGAAACGGAAGAAGACTCCGATAGATTCGCACAGACAGACGGGAGATCTTCTGAAGGATCTTTACGGGGATTTATACCGGTCGGGAGAGCAGGAGATGGATGCGCTCTCCCGCGCGCAGGCAGCGCTGATGGAGGCTGCAATGAAATTCAACCGGGAGAATGATATTCCGGTGCCGGGGGCGGTGACCGGGCAGGCGTCGGAGGAATCGGTCTCTGCGGGAAAAGCTTCTGCAGAAGAAGATTCGAAAACGGAGGTCCGGCAGCAGGCAGAGACACAGCAGGCACAGGCCGATGAGAAGAAGCCGGAAACCGATCCGATGGAGGATCTGAATGAGCTGATCGGACTGACCGGAATCAAGCATGACGTCCGGGAGCTGTATGATTTTACGAAGATTCAGAAGCTTCGCAAGGACGCGGGAATGAAGACCGTTCCGGTGTCGATGCATCTTGTTTTTACAGGAAATCCGGGAACCGGCAAGACCACGGTGGCAAGAATCCTTGCGAGACTGTACAAGCAGATCGGTGTACTGTCCACAGGACAGCTTGTGGAGTGTGACCGGTCCGGACTGGTTGCCGGTTATGTCGGGCAGACTGCCGTGAAGACGCAGAAGAAAATTGAAGAGGCGATGGGCGGAGTCCTTTTCATTGATGAAGCCTATTCGCTGGCAAGATCCGCAGATCAGGGAACGGATTTTGGTCAGGAGGCCATTGATACGATTCTGAAGGCAATGGAGGATCACCGGGATGAATTTGTTGTCATTGTGGCGGGCTACACAAAGCCGATGGAGACCTTTATTCATTCGAATCCGGGACTTCAGAGCCGCTTCAACAAGTTCATTGAATTCCCGGACTATACGGTGGATGAGCTGCTGGCTATCTTCGATCTGAACTGCAGAAAATATGAGTATGTGCCGGATCCGGAGGCGAGAGAGCAGGTGAAAACGCTTCTGATGCTCCGGAAGGCACAGATGCTGGAGAATTTCGCGAACGCGAGGGAGGTGCGGAACCTCTTTGAGACCATCATCACGAACCAGGCCAGACGAATTGCGGTTCTGGAGCATCCGACGAAGGAAGAAATGCAGAAAATCACCTTGGAGGATCTCCGGGATGAGGAGGATTCCTCCGGAAAATCCAATGGAACGGAAAAACCGAATGAAACCGAAACGTGATTATCAGAAATTCTATGAAACAATAACGGCAGGGCTCCGTAAAAAGGAAAATGCCAGTCAGCTGCTTACCGCCGCGGACCGGATTCTTGCGGCAGTGATGTATGCCGCATATCCGGTGCTCCTTGCGGTGACTGCGATGCGGGAAACGGAGGCGCGGGTGACGGTACTGTCCTATATTCTTGTTCCCGGAATCAGCTTCCTTCTGCTTAGCTTTGTCCGCAGCAGGATGAACCGGAAACGGCCCTATGAGGAATGGGAGATCGATCCCCTGATCCATCGGGAAGGGATGGGGAATTCGATGCCGAGCCGGCATGTGTTCTCTGCGGTTCTGATCTCAATGTGTATTCTCCGTCAGAATGTTTTCCTGGGCGTGATCTTCCTGATCCTCTCTGCCTGCATCGCAGTGGTTCGTGTCCTCGGGGGCGTTCATTATCCGCGGGATGTCATTGCAGGCTATCTGATCGGGGCGGCAGCAGGGAGCCTTCTGTGGGTTGCTCCGTTGCTGCCCTTTTCCTTCTGAGCAGAAAAAACGAGAGAATCAGGATGGCAGGGAAAAAGCTGCCTGCCAGCATACCGGCCCTCAGATTGTCATTCGCACTTTGGGTCACGAGGCCTACAACACCGGGGCCTATGGATCCGCCTAAATCGCCTGCCATTGCCAGCAGTGCAAACATTGCCGTGCCGCCAAGCGGAATTTTACCGGAGGCGATGCTGATGGTGCCCGGCCACATAATTCCAACGGAGAAGCCGCAGACAATGCAGCCCGCAAGACTCAGAAGCGGGAACGGAGCCAGAGCGGAGAGCAGATAGCAGGTCAGACACAGTGCACCGGAGCAAATCATGAATTTCATGAGATCCAGTTTGTCGCCGTATTTTCCATAGAAGGAACGGCTGATTCCCATCATGACCGCAAACAGGCAGGGCCCTGCGATATCGCCGAGATTTTTGGAGATGCCAAGTGCCGATTCTACATAGGCAGATGCCCACTGTGCCATGGAAATTTCGCTTGCGCCGGCACAGACCATGAGAACCAGCGCCACCCAGAAAAGGGGAATCGTAAACAGCTGCCGGATGCTCAGGCCTTCGCCGTTTTCGGTCAGCATTTCAATCGGGCAGGAAAGAAAATTGAAGGTGTTGTACAGCGGAATCAGTGCCCAGATGCAGGCAAGAATGCGCCAGCTCTCAATACCGAAGATGGTAAAAAACAAAGTGGACAATAAAATGACACCGACAGAGCCCCAGCAGTAGAAGGAATGCAGAAGACTCATGACCTTATCCTTATTGTCGAAGGGGCAGGCCTCTACGATCGGGCTGACCAGAACCTCAATCAGGCCGCTCCCGATTGCATAAATCATGACGCTGATCAGAATACCGGCATACGGATCGGGAAGCAGATTCGGAAGAAATGCAAGCCCGATGAGTCCGGAGGCGGATAGAATCTCGGAGGCCACGACACTTCTGCGATAGCCGATTCTGTCCACATATTTGGCACAGAACAGATCGACAAGAAGCTGCGTAAAGAAGAATACCGTTGAAATCAAGGCAATTTTTCCAAGGGAAATCTGAAATGTCCGATGAAAGGTCAGAAATAACAACGGTGCAAAATTAGCCGCGATCGCCTGCGTAATAAAGCCAAGATAGCAGGCGGTTAGTGTTTTACGGTACTTACTGTTTCTGTTCATTGGCAGGAAACTCCCTTCTGTCAGAAAAGCTGCTCTCAGATCCCTCAGGAATCGTGCAGCACAGACGTTGACTGTATCATAAAGTGCAAAGGAAGGCCTTCCAATATAATATATGGGATATTTACTGTATAATATCGTAAAAAGAGGTCCTGAATCTGTGGAAGAAGGAAAGGGATGAAGTACAATACCTTTTATAATAAAATTCTGACGGATGCGGATATGATGGAGACCATCCAGCACAGCAGAAGCGATTATCCGTTTCGCTTTTACTACGATAATCTGGCGCTGTTTGATTTTCATTGTGTGGAATGGCACTGGCACGCTGAATTTGAATTCGTGCTTGTGGAAAAGGGAGAGGCAGAGTTTTGGGCAGGAGAAAGGTATTTTCGAATGAAGGAGGGACAAGGCTTTTTTGTGAACTCCAGAGTTCTGCATCGCTTTTATTCCGCGGAAGGAGCGATTGTTCCGAATTTTGTTCTGCTTCCATCCTTTCTGTCCCCTCAGTCCGGGCTGATTTACAGGAAATACGTTGAGCCGCTGGAAATGTCTGCGCTGGAATGTCTGACATTCTCACCGGAAATACCCTGGCAGGCGGAAATCCTGGATGTCATGAGGAAAATTGTGGAAATCCAGAAGACAGATGCGGATCCGGAGCTGATCACTTCGTTCCTGACACAGCAGCTGTGGTATCTCATTTATCTGCATACGGGAAAAACAGTACTGACCGAAAGAAAAGAACCTGCTGCATCTTCGCAGGGCCGGCTTCAGGTGATGATGCAGTACATCCATCAGCATTATGATCAGAAGATTTCACTGGAGGAAATTGCTGAGCAGGTCATGGTGAGCAAGAGTACGGCGCTGAATCTCTTCCGGAGATATCTGCATGATACGCCTGTCCACTATCTGCTGAAATACCGACTCCAGGAGGCGGCAAGTCTGCTTGTTGCAACCGAGAAGAAAATCGGAGTGATTTCTGAGAATGTTGGCTTTGAAAATGTGGATTATTTCTGTAAGATGTTCAAAAAATACTACAGTATGACACCGACAGAATATAGAGTGAAAAAGAGGAAAAGCTCGGGGTGACAGAAATTTCAGCGAGATGATGATCGGAGTGACAGAAGTTTCGGTGAGCGGATAATCGGGGTGACAGAAGTTTCGGTGAGCGGATAATCGGGGTGACAGGATTCGAACCTGCGACTTCCTGGTCCCAAACCAGGCGCTCTAGCCAAGCTGAGCCACACCCCGGGGTGAATGAATTTTAGTATACTGATTTTTCCGAAAAGATGCAAATGAAGAATATGAGCGTTATGAGCGTTATGAGAGAAGGAAGGCTTCGGAAGCTGCACGAAAAGCTGATGCAAAGAGATGGCATGATCCTGCCGATTGTGCTTCTCTCAATTGCGGTGATTGCGTCGACGATCCTGTTTGTGGTGATTCCTGGTTATCAGGAGCATCTGCGCAGCGCGAGAATTCAGGCAGATGTACAGAGTGTTGCGACGGCCAGGGATGTTGCATCCATCACCTATCTTCAGGATGGAGGAGGCTTTCTCGTTACCTATTACTATGACGAGAGGTCTCATAAGTGTCTTCCGCGAACAAAGCTCAAGGACATTGAGCCTTATGGAAGATGCTCGGAGGAGGACAATCGGAACAATGTGACCGGTGCAAAGGGAGTGCCGAATTTCGGAGGAGAGAATGGCGCACAGCTTCTTGCAATTACGGTTGCCGATGGTGAAATTATCAACATTCGCTGGACCGGGAAGAAGTACACGGTGCTTGATTATGAGCTTATGACCGTCCGGGAGCGAAATGCACTGGAACCGAAGGATCTGGATGAGATTGAGAAGGATCGGGAGCAAATGCAGGAGAATGCGGATTCAGAGGCCGATGCAGCCAATTGAGATTTACCTGCTTTAAGAGGAGAGAATATGTCATTTCGGGAATTGTGTGACCTGCCGCTTCTGGCGGGATATGTAATCGTTCTGGCGGTGGTGCTGGGAGCGGTATTCGGGAGCTTTCTGAACTGCATGGCATGGAGGATGGTTCACCATGAGAGCGTGTTGAAGGGGAGAAGTCACTGCGCCAGCTGCGGACATCCGTTGAAGGCGGCGGATCTTGTTCCTGTCTTCAGCTACTTTTTTCTGAAGGGAAAATGCCGCTACTGCGGAGAGAAAATATCTCCGCGCTATATGGCAGCAGAACTTGTCAGTGCGGCACTATGGCTTGGCTGCGTTTTCCGTTACGGCGTAAGCTGGGAACTGCTGCGTGCAATTGCGTTTATCTGCGTTCTTTTCGTGCTGTCGCTGGTAGATCTGGAGACCTACACGATCCCCAACCGGCTTCTTGCTGCTGCACTGGTGATTTATGCCGTGACCTTTCCGCTTGTTGAGTTTGGGCTTCCCGGCAGTCTTTCCTGCACCAATCTCGCTCCGGAAGAAGCAGGCTCTTTCGCGGCTGCTGCACTTGGAGGCCTGACAAGAGACCTTGGCGGAGCGCTCCTTCTCGGCGGCGGCCTTCTGATTCTGTCCCTTGTATTTGACAAAATTACCGGAAAGGAAGGCCTTGGCGGCGGAGACATCAAGCTGTTCTTTGTGACAGGACTGTATCTCGGAGCACTCCGCGGCCTTCTGTGCCTGATCGTTTCCTGCCTGGTCGGACTCGCCTTCGCCGGCTTTCGGAAGAATCGGAAAATCCCGTTTGGCCCTGCGATCTCCATCGGAATTGTTCTGACTCTGTTCTTCGGTGATCCGGTGATCCGGTGGTATCTGGGACTTTTGTAGATAAACATTTTTGGCTTAGGAGTGTGGAAAAGAGATCCGGTGATCCGGTGGTATCCGGGACTTTTGCAGATAAACATTTTTGGCTTAGGAGTGTGGGAAAGAGATCCGGTGATTCGGTAGTATCCGGGACTTTTGCAGAGGATGATGGACGCGAGGTTTGAGAGCTCTGCTATGAAAATATAGGGGTCAATCTTAAAAGTTGTGGGATTTAAAATCTCATCCCAGGGTAATTCCGAGAACGCGGCCCCTCGGCGGTGCAAATTTCATCCCTGCCGATGAAAAATCTCTCTCAGGGATGATTCTTCTCTGGTGGATTCATCCCTGCTGATGAAAATCTTCTTCCAAGGATGATTCTTCCGCGGTGGTTTCATCCCTCCGGATGGAAATTCTCTCTCAGGGATGATTCTTCCCTGCGAATTTCATCCCTGCCGATGAAAATTCTCTCGCAGGGATGATTCTCCTCTGCAAATTTCATCCCTCCCGATGAAAATCTTCTTTCAAGGATGATTCTCCCCTGCAAATTTCATCTCTGCCGATAAAAATCTTCTTCCAAGGATGATTCTCCCCTGCAAATTTCATCCCTGCTGATGAAAATCCTCTCGCAGGGATACATCCCCTGCAAATTTCAGGGCCTGGTGGCAAATCGGTGTGTCTCTTTATGCCACTGCTCCTGCGAGAGCCGGAGAAAATCGGGAAAAAATTCGAAAAACAGCTGAAGTGAAAAAGTAACTTCCACTCCATAAGCTTGTTTTTGGAAAGTTGCGG
>ERZ1026880.69-NODE-69-length-58737-cov-83.715603_pt1 | contig 58737 bp, 68 predicted proteins | sample MGYA00380170_ERZ1026880 | MGnify/ENA primary metagenome ERZ1026880 (study PRJEB33269, sample SAMEA4719806) | human gut metagenome | biome: human-associated habitat; feature: organic feature; material: feces | place: Cameroon | collected 2013-10 ...
GAGATGTGTATAAGAGACAGATTTACAAAGTAAATATCTATATTTCTATTATAAAATAATAGATAATAAGAATATTATAAGATAACGATAGTATATTATAATAGCAAGTATAATATTAGATAGCTATTTATACTGGATATATACATATAACAAAATAATTATTATATAGATTCTAAAAGAAAGATAATAAGCATATTATAAGATATACATAATAAGCATATAGATAAATACACATAATAAACATATAAACAAGTATACATAATAAGCATATCTATAAGAGAAAGAGAATAAGAATATAAATAAAAGATAGAGAGTAAACATATAAATAAAAGATAGCTAAAAAGATATAAATAAATAATAATATATATATAAATATATATAAATATATATAGCGTGATTTACAATAAAATATAGCCGGAGAGAAAAAGTCAAAAAATAAGGTATATTTCGTGGGCCAGTATGTGAATAATTCAAAAGATTATATAAATTTCGTGGGCCAGTACAATAAGAGTATTTTTCTTTTAGGGTCTGAACTATCAGAAATAGACGGCGAACAGAAAAGCAACAGAAAGCTATCTGTTCAGTCATCAATAAATATGTTGGTCAATCAACCCATTTATTCATCTGCTTTTAGGGTCTGCTAACTGGGCAAAAATGTGCGCTTATATTAAATATATAAATATTATGGAAAACTCATATTTCATGTGATTTCATGTGGATTTGTTTATGATAACTATAAAACTACAACAACACTATTACAAAAACACTACAAACATATGACGACAAACAGCCAAAACTACTTCACAAATAAACACTTTCTTTGTGTATTGCCTTTTCTTTCCCTTTTAGTGTCAAAATAAATATATATACCATCTTATACTAAAGACTATTATTATAATAATAATCATTACCAAACGGCACAAATGCCTATGGCCAAGTATCTACGATACTTGATACTATGGGAACCTTTCCTGCTTGCGTGTTGTGTGTCCTGGTGGTGGCCGTGTGTTCCTGGCGGTGGGTGAGCTTGTTAAAATTTTCACAAGCTGGCAAGTGTTGGAATGTTGGTGGGTGCTGGACGGCTTGCCGTCGGTATTGGGGGATATGTTTGCCGGAGAATAACGGCCTGAAAAAATGGCAATACTTGACATGGAAAGAATTATGTGGTACAATGTGTATAATAGATGGAGGGGGAATTTGTACAAAATGACGGAATCGCACCAGACGGGCAAAAATGGCCCTGGAAGGCGTTTTTACTCTTTAGGGGTTAAAATCCCGTTGAGCCGTCAAAAACGCCGTAGAACGCATTTACATAAATTATGGGAATACAGAACGGCCTGAAATGTACGCCGTGGACGGACAAACGAAAAACGCCTATACCTATATATACGCATGAGGGCAGCTTGTTAAAAATATATCAAGAGGTTACAATTTGGTTACAGTTACCTGAATACCCTTGACAGGGGGTTAGTCCTTGTTGTAAAATGGGGTACAGTAAAGGAGCGGAGCGCCACCGCCGAAAGTGTGGCAGGCTGGAAATGACTTCCAGTCCGTACCTTGACAACTTAACAGCCGTTTTTGGGAAAAGATACCATTTCGGGGAAATGGGCGAAGATGGCAAAAGCTGGAGCCTGTCAAGAACTGGAAATACCCGCTGTTGTGGCGGTGGAACGATACCCAAAAACTGGAAGCAAACGAGGGGGTCAAAAAATGGTAAAGGCTGGCTATAAGTACACCGAAACAGAATTGTTAAAATCTGTCAGAGTGGGGAGTGGTGAATATCTATTTTTTAACAGCGGGATTTGGTATGAATTGGCAGAGGATGGTTACTGTAAATATCTGTCAAAAGCCGAAGCAGGGCGACTGTTAAAAACTGGAATCATTGAATTCCCCGAAGAAATCACGATGGAAGATATTTCCAACGCCGAAAAGTGGGCGCTGGAAGATTAAACCAAAAAACTATTTATTGTAAAGGAGAAAATTAACATGAAAACTCTGGAAATCAACGAGAAAGTCCGTATGGAAGTAATTACCATCGAAGAACTGCTGGACGGTATCGCCACTGGCAAAATCTGCCTGCCTGAATATCAGCGGCCCGTTGTTTGGACGGATGATCAATGTAAGCTGCTGGCGGATACTGTAAAACACGGCTATCCTTACGGTGTGTTGTCGTTGGCAGAGATTACCAGCGATGACGGCGAGGTGAAGTGCCTGCTCATTGATGGTCACCAGCGCCGGAGTGCCCTGGAGAAAAATGTAAAGTGGTACGATGAAAAAATTGACAGCCTTATTTTGGCAAGCGACGAGGCAGCGAGGGCTGGCAAGGCGCGGGAAGAACTGGACAAAATTACCAGCGAGATTGAAAAGGCCGAAGCCGAAAAGATGGCATTTCTTTCCAGCGAGGTCGTGTTGGAAGTGGCAAAACTTTCCATCCCTGAAGCCGCTCAAATGTTTGTCCGCCTAAATAATGGAAAAGCCTTGAGTGGCATCCAAAAAGGCACGGCAAAAATTGACAGTAAGACGCTGGCAAAAGCTCGGCAGTATATCAATTTGCTCCCCGCCAAGGTCGCTGGTAAAAAGTGTAAAGACGAGATAGCCCTGATGTTGGCGGCGGCGCTGGTAAAACATGGTACTTATGACTACAACTGTAAGAATATGGCAACTGCTGGCTCCACCGCTATCCGAGTACTGGAACTGGCAGATGCTACCATGTTCCCTGAAGCTGCCAAACTGGAAGATGCTGCCAAGGCTTTTAATTTGGCGGTGGCAAAAGCTGCCAGAGAGAGCGAGTGGTTTGCGGCGGCTCGGCTTATCCCCGCAGTTGCTGCTGGATATGTTTTCCATATCACCGAGGCCGAGTGGAGCGCAATGTTCCAGAATCTGGAAAAAGTGAACGCCTACGAATGCCGTACGCACCTCCCCAATTCTGGCAAAATGGTAAAAGGTGTAAGATGCTATAATGTAAATTATTGTAAAACCAAGGATGCGGCGAAGTTTGTCAATATCTGGCAGGAACCCAGCAACAGCCCCAAGGCCACCTTGGCAAGATTTTCCAGCTTGCGGGATGTGTTCCGTCCCACCCCTGACCGCCTTAAGGGGTGGCATCCGCTGGTAAATGCTGGAATTAAACCTGTCACCGAGGATGAGGTAGCACTGGAAGAAACTGCCAGGGCGATGGAGGAGCTGTTCCCTGCCGCAAAGTGACAAAAAGGAAATAACTGGAAAGCTGTAAAGAATAGGAAACCGTCCCCTGCTGGCAATAGCTGGCAGGGGCTTTCCCATTTACTGGAAGTGGTGCCGGGGGCAATTTACAATTTCTGACTGGGAAAAATTTACTGATTGGGTTAAGCACTTATAGTCTAATGGGCAAAAGAGAAAAAGTAGATGAAATTAACATTCATTTTCACCCATTCCATTCCCGTCTTTGCTTATCGGTCATTTTGGAATAGTCTTCTAAAGAAACCGTAATATATTTTCCATTAACAAACTTACCCATATGTTTAGTCCATTGGTCTATTAGGTTATTCCTTTTATCCTGTCTTTGTTGTTTTCTTTTGTTATAGGTTGTTTGCTTTTGAATACGCTGTGTTTCATAAGCAAGTTTTTGTTCAACAGCTTGTTGTTCCATCTTGGCACTATGTTTACGATATGTAAAACAAATGATAGCATTTCTTATTAGAAAACCTAAAACACAACCCAAATAAGAAAATCCCTTTAAGAACTTCCGTTCAATCTCTCGTTTTTCTTTCTTAATATCCAACTCTGCCCGATACAGTCTTCCGTTATTATATCCGTGATATCTCATTCTGCTGCTTTTACTATTAGTGGTCATATATTATATTTCCTTTCCGTTTGTTCTGATTATATTATATCATAGTGCTTTATATCTGTCAAGTACGCTCATAAAAAGTTTACAATTAATGCAATTTATACAATAATGTTAAATATATTTCACATATTTTTGTGCAATATTATGAACATTTTGTTAATTTTCATGTAATTTATGGAAAACCCTATTGACTTATTATAATGTATATGTTATAATGCAATAGAAGTTAAAAACAATATAAAACTTCATAATATTACAATATTGTGTGGTGATTACATAAATACTGGTAAGATATTTGAACAAGAAATTCACGACTCTATAAAGAAATACAATAGAGAACGTGGAGACATTGTGTATTATCATCGTGTAAAAGACCATGCGAGTTCTTTTGGAGGGGGTGGGGGTAATACACGATTCAGCATGAAAAACGAATACGACCTTATACTATACAAGTATCCCATATTCTTTGCTTTAGAACTTAAAAGCAACGGCGGTACAAGTTTTTCGTTTAGTCGAAATGACAAGCTGGAAAAGGGTAAGGACATTAAGCACAGCCAAATAAGTTCTTTGATGGAAGCTGGAAGTTATTACGGGACTGTTGCTGGATTAATTCTTAACTTTAGAAAATATGAAGAAACATACTTTGTTAGAATATCTGATTTTTACAGGTTCCAGAATGAAACTGAAAAGAAAAGTATCAATAGGGACGATGTATTAAAGCTTAATCCAATACTTATTCCGCAGACATCGAAGAAAGTCAGATATGATTTTGACATATCTTCGTTATTAGACTATAAATTTGACATTGGGGTGAATGATTTGTGATATTTAGCAGGAAGAAACCTATCAAGGTATATCTTGATTTTGACAACACGCTTGTAGATTCAAACAGTGCAATGATTTATTTACTTAATCAAGAATACGGAACAAACAAAAGTTATGAAGAACTAAAGAAGTATGACTTCAAAGATTTATTTCCGTGCTTAACCGACGAGCATTGCGAAGAGTTGTTTGCAAGTAGCAGACTGTTTTCTATTTTAGAATTTTTTGAAGGCTGCTATGAAACGCTTGATTATTTTAAGAAGCGTTGTGATTATTCTTTAGTTACTTATGGAAGCAAAGCCAATTTATTCTTCAAGGAATTTTGGTGTAAAAAGAAGTTGCCGTTCATTAAGAATTATTCTTTATTAGAGTTTAAGGGAAGTGAATATGCGTATGATAAGTCCATGATAGATATGTCTGACGGCATATTTATTGACGACCATATTGAATATTTAAGAAGCAGCAACGCCAAGATTAAAATTCTTTTTAGAAATAACCACGATGGTGACTGGAATAAGATTGACAATTTAGATGATGTTTATGTTGTAAACAGTTGGAAAGAGATTTATCACATTATCAAATTCTACATAGACAATGGAGGAGTAATTTAATGCTTATTGTACTTGTTGGAAAGAGCGCAAGCGGAAAGACGACATTGGAAAAATACATTAGTGACAACTTCAGATATGACAAGATTGTTAGTTGTACTACACGGCCAATGCGTCAAGACGAAGTATGGGGCAAAGACTATTACTTTGTTAGTGAGGATAAGTTCGAGGAAATGCTGATTCGTGATGAGCTTGTAGAACACGCAACATTTAACGGTTGGTCTTACGGAATTAGCAAGAAAGAGATTGAAGAGAAACGTGACGGCGTAGTTGTAGTTAATCCTGCGGGGCTTCGCAGGCTTCGTAAGCTTAACATCCCCATGGTGGTGTTATATGTCATGTGTGATGACAAAACCCGATACAAGCGCTGTATTGACCGTGGTGACGACATTGTAGAGATTGCTTTAAGAAGTCGTTCAGATAAAGATTGTTTTAATGGAATTGAAGACGAAGTTGACAGATGTATTCTTGGCACAAACACCGTAGAAAGCAATGCTGTTGAAGTATTTGAACTGATAGCAAGAAAAAATAAAGAATAAGGGGTTTTATTATTTGTTTGCTCCAAAGCTTTATACTGTTCACAAGTTCCAGTTTCTTGACCTTGTTAGGTTCGGGATGGAGGTTAATGGTAATTTAAAGTTCTACGAGATTAAGCAGCAGGACAATATGCTGTTTAGACAGATAAGAATTATAAACAATAGTGACAGCGTTGAGGGCTATGTGTTCTTTGTGGACTGTGCGGGTGCACAGTCCAAGCTTGACGCTTTTACTGACATGATGCGTAATGGTATTGTAATAAACGGAAGCCACTATACAATGTCCGAGCGTTCGGCAAGCATGACCAGACAGGGGATATTGTCTTTTATTAGGGACGACATTTATGACGAGTTGGATGAAATTATCAGTCTTGGTGTTGGCCTAAAGGAAACTGTACTTTCAAAGTACATGGCCTATCGTGGCTTAATGTTCAGTTCTTGTCATTGTTTAGAGGGCTGGTTTCCAAAGATAATTGTTGTACCAGACTACTACACTATGATAAAAGGGCAAAACATTAAGTATGTTATAGACGATGTTATAGAGTATGTAGACAAGAACACTGGTGAAAACAAACAATGGAAACAAAAGGGAATTAGAACTGGCGTTCGTGACATTGAGATTAACGCATTTGATGGGTGCGGTATTCACCATCCAAGCATTACGAAACAGGTCAAGGAACTTCTTGGCGCAAAGTCTGAACCCACAAGCTTACAGTTAAGACTGCCATACTGTAAGGGTGTAACGCATGAATTTGATTACACAACATTCTTTAAGATTAGGGATGTAAAGTTTATTAAGGATGTGTGGGGTATTGAACACAGCGTAGAGGATGAAATGATAATCTTTACGGAGTCCATGTACAAGGGAATGAAATATTTCAAAAAGTACGGGGACTATCGTGACTGGGAGTTCTACTGGGAGCAGTTCCATAAATACAATCATTGTATCGGAATTGCCAAATGGAACTTTAGCAGGGAAGAAGAACCTGTGTACACCCGTGGAAACTATCAGATACTTCAAGACCTTGACCTTGACTATGATGATTTTGCTTCTTTAGCGCAGGACAGCATCGACTGGGTAACAAGAATAGTTAACGGCGACCAGTTGTACACTTATTGTTTTTTAGGGTTGACATATAGTGAACACAAACCGATGAATGATTATGTAGCTTCAATATTGAAGAACCCGGAAATGATAAAAGAAAAATCTGTTCGTGAATATATCGTAAACCTTTTGAAGAAGTATATTGATGAAATGAAGTGCGGGAAGCTTTGGTTAAAGGCTTGCTTTAAGATATTGACGCCAGACCTAATTGCTTTAGCTGAACATATAGGTGGTCTTGATGTCGTTGGCTGTCTTGGTGAACACGAGTTTTACACAAACGACGCTGACGGCGATTATTTGGGCGAATACTTAATTGAAAGAAACCCGCACATTTGTAGAAGTGAACATACTGTGTTAGATGCTGTTGTAAACAAAAAGATTGACAGATGGTGTTCCCATTTGTCCAATGTCTGCATGATTAATATTCGTAGTATCACACCACAAAGACTCAACGGAGCTGATTTCGACGGAGATTTAGTTCTTGTTGTAGAAAATGATACTATGATTGATGGTGTAGATAGACATTGCCCTGTCGTTATAGACATTGAGGATAAGATAACTGCGTTGTCACAGGAGGTTAATCGTGAAAACATAATAAGCATTGTTCTTAAAACACTAAATTCTTTGATTGGTGAAACTTCAAACTGTGCCACGACCTATCATAACAAAGTTACAAATAGTCCCGAACAGAAAAAGAAGTACGAAGAATATATCGATATGTTGTCCGTAATTAATGGTAAAAATATCGATTACGCCAAAACTGGTGTAATGTACAACATCCCTCGATATATAGCAAAATATGCAAAGCCAGTTCCGTACTTTATGAAGTATCGTAGTTCATATTACGCAAAGATGAAAAAGTTTTCCGTTGCCAAAAGCAACATGAATAGACTTGCGAAGGATATAGAGTCTTGGCAGAAAGCAGAAATACGGTTTAAGAAAACATATAAAGATTTTGACTACAAAATAATGATGTCGCCATTCGCAGAATACGATGAAGAGACGTTTAATAAGATTGAAGAAGTCTTTATTAGATTTGACAAACAGATGTCTGAACTTTCTTCTTTTGCTTCAAAATGTAAAAACTTTGAAAAGTATAAAGACTTTTTTGAAACATGGTATGACGACATTGACAAAGATACTGTAAAAAACTTTGAAGTAAACTGGAAATACTATTATGACCTATACAAAGAAGAATGTCAGCAGGTTTGCCCAGATAAACGCATCCTTGCAAATATCGCAGTTACACTTTGTTATGAAAAGCACCCTAACAAAAATAAGAAGTTCATGTGGAAAGTTGCTTCCGAAGGAATCCTGTTAAACATTAAGCAACAACGCTTTAGTCTTCCAGAAAGAAGTGACGATGGCGAATATGAATATCTTGGAAAGAAATATACAATGATGGAGGTCATTGCTTGATTAACGAAACTATACTTGTTCAGCAATATCTTAATGGTGAAAACATAAACCCAAGTTGTCTTTATAGAACTTGCTTCCTTTTAGCAAAGTGGTACAAGGAACAGGGGATTGAAGATAAGCTTCAAGTAAGAACTAATATTTTTGAATGGGCTAATAAATACGGTGTTTACTTGCCACTGTATTTAAACGCCTGTATAGACAATGCCTTTGGTGACGATAGACGGCTGACTGAAAACATTACTGTTAGGGTTTCTGAAGAAGATGTTGCTGAAATAAAAAGGCGGTTTGATAACAAAAAGACAAGAAAAGTTGCTTTAGCCGTTCTTTGTTATGCTAAAACCTTTGCCAATTCCAAAGGCGAATTTAGAATTTCCCAAGTGTCCTTCGCTGACTGGGTTCATATCGACCCTGCCAATGTTGGAAGAAGACACTTCCGTGAGCTTATTGACTATGGCTACATGACAAGAATAGATAATGGTTCTGCCAAACATAACTTCTGGAACAAAGATGTAAAAACAAAGATGAATAAGTACAAGATTTCTGTTCCAATTAGAAACGCTGGCGAATATGTTTTAGACGACAATAACATTGATAAGTTGTACGAAGAAATTTTTGCGAACTAATTATGAAATACCATAATGTATGGTGTGTTGTCATTGTAAACAAAAATTGTAATATCATATTGTCATTTTATATGCAAAACAACAAAAATTTATAGTAAAGGATTTGAAGGATTAAATTGGTTAAGTTGAGTAAAAAGGAATGGAACGAAATTAAGGAGTCTGGATTTACGACTAAATACAGAGTGTTTTCTACAAGCCACAATAGATACTACTACATGGCAGAACCTGACTTTAGAAATTACAATAATTGGGTAAGGAACAATGGCAAGAAGGTTTGATGGTATTCTTAAAAAGAAAGACTTGATTAAAATTGTGGCTAATGAAACTGGGTACATGGTTTCAGATGTTAAAGAAGTGGTAGAAGCATTATTCAACACAATTGAGCAAAGTGTAATAGATGGTAAAGACTGTAATCTTGGGGCTTATTATTTCGGTAGTAAGATAACAGAGTCAAAAACGGTTAAAGACCCAAGAACACAAATTTATTTTGAAAAGAAGAATTATAGTACACCCTTTATAAGGCTGCTTCCCGGATTTAAACGGAAGTTTAAACAGGCAGAAAGGGAGAAGGAGTTGCGTGGATATGAAGATTAAGTATGGTGTATTTGACAAGCAGGGTAGAAAGATTGCTGGCGTACTTGGCGTAGACGGCAAGGAAGTGTATATTGAGATTAATGGTAAGAGCTATCCTATTGCCGAACTTGTTAGTGACTATGACGGTAGTGACATTGTAATCAATGTCGGTATCGAAACTGATGATGTTGTCGGTTGACAAATAAACCGAAAGGAATTAAAGGATTATGGACTTGAGAAGCAGAATTATCCAGCTTTGTACGGAGATGAAACAGTCTGGCGAGCAAAGCTTTTACAATGATGTTGCCAAGATTGTAAACAAGGAATATGGTGCAGACATGACTGGTGAATCTATTCGTGGTGTGTGTCGCAGATACAGAAAGCAAAACAATCTTGACGACGGGTTTAATCCTATTAGCATCCCGGCCATTGCTGACGACAAGCAGTTTTGTGACGGTTTTGATGGCTATATAAACCCAAACAAAAAGATACTTACAATAAATTCGGATGATACGAGAACAAGCCAATGCGACATTGAAGTTGAACAGGGTGTAAATATTACACCAGAGCTTCTTCTTGAAAAACACGGTTTTGACCCACGACATTTTAAGCTTATTAGTGCCAAAAATTCCCAATGGGACAGTAAGGTTAAGGGTGGTCATGTAATTAATCTTTATAGTTCAAAGATTAGTGTTGCCCCTAAAAACGAAATTGTGTGGGATGACGCATTATTTAAGAAAATTTTCGACAATATTGGCAAAACAAAGAAGATTAGCCAGTATAAGAACAACGACCATGTTGATAATGGCTATGCTTTAGTGCTTCCAATTGTTGACCTTCACTATGCTATGTGGGCAAGCAAGTCCGCTACTGGCGACCAATATGACACAAATGTAGCAAGAAAGTGCCTTTTTAGTGTAGTAAATGATGTTCTTGAGCAGGTTGGCAATAGAAAATTTGAGAAAATCATTCTTACAATCGGTAATGACCTGTTGAATTTTGATACAAAATCTGGAACTACTACTGCTGGAACGCAGCAGGACAATGATTGCGAAATTGAAGACGCAATTGTTGAAGTTACCGACATCTTGATTGATATTATCGAACAACTGAAGAAGATTAGTAAGGTTGAAGTGGTACACATCCCTTCAAACCATGATAGAGTTGTAAGTTTTGGCATTGCCAATACACTTCGTGCTGTTTATCGTGATGATGAACGTGTTGAAGTGGATGCCGATGCTATTGAAAGAAAGTATAAGGTGTTCGGAAGAACACTTTTGGGTTTCGCCCACGATATTAAGGCCGATAAAGTCAACAATATTGTACAGGAAGACGCAAGATATATGATGATGGATACTGACCGTACTGTATATTTCCTTGCCCATCTTCATCACGAAGAATGTAAGGATGTTGGGGGCACAGATGTTCGTAGACTTCCTACAATTTCAAAGAAGTCAAGATGGGCTTATGAAAAGGGTTATGGAAGTGTACGCAAAAATCAAGCGTTTATTGTGGATTCTGAACATGGAATTTCGCAAATCATTTATTCTTTCGTTTAATATGGATTAATTTATCCCCGTCAGTTAATTCTGGCGGGGAATTTTTATTTGGAGTTAATGGAAATATGGAAGACAACAAGGAAATTATTGTTCAAGATGAAGAAATTGAGTCTTCTGAATCGGATAATAAAAAGAAAATCTGTCTTTGTTGTGGCAAAACAATGAGAAAAAACAATTTTTTCTCAACAAAAAGCAAATATTACAAAGATGGATACACAGCTTTCTGCAAAGATTGCTGTAATGACATTTTTTATGACCACTACAATGTGACTGGCAACATAAAAGAGGCACTTATTGTAACTTGTTGCAAACTTGACCTTTTAGTGTTCCCATCGCTTATTGAGTGGGCAGAAAAGTCTAAAAATTCAGAAGATGTTAGTGCTATGCTAAAAAATAAGACATTTCTTGGTCTATTTATTAAAAAAACAAACTTAAAGTCCATTATGATACAGAGCATAAAGACTGATTTATGCTTTGAAAATTCCAACCTTTGCGGCATCCCGTTTAAAGAGGTTCCCAAAATGGAAGAGGATGGTCGTATTTATTCTGAAGACGAAGAAATAGCATATGCAACAGAGCCAGAAGATGAAACAACTGTAATTACCCGAAGACAACTTAAAGAATTTAGGGACAAATTCGGCAATTATAACGATGATGACCTTCGTTGGCTTGGCAAGAAATATCTTGAGTGGGACGAACACTATGATATTTCTGAACTTAATAAACAAAAATTGATTATACAACTTGTCTGTGATGAATTTTCAATCGTAAAGAAAAGGGAGCAGGGCGAAGATGTGTCCAAACAGTGGAAAACCTTTATGGACACAATGAAACAGCTTGAACTTACCCCAAAACAGCAAGCGAAAAACTCTACTGGTACTGGTTTTTCTTCTTTAGGCGACTTCATTAAAGAGGTTGAGAGAACAAGACCAATTATTAATCGTGACCCAAGGTTTGAAGATGTAGACGGAATAAACAAGATAAAAGTGGCTATGGCTGGCGCTTTGGCAAGAACTCTTGGAAAAGAAAACCAATATTCAAGGGCTTTTGAGAAGATTTATAAGCAATATAGCTCTGATATTCTGTCAACATCCTCATATGACGAAGACGATGGCTAATCAAAACAATAATAAGTATTCAGAACAGTTTTGGGACAACTTTAATGATTGGGTTTCTTATTACAGACAAAACATTCATAGATTTATAACAGAATATTTGGGAATAAACTTGTATTTCTTTCAAAAGATACTTGTTTATTTGATGGACTTTACTGGCGAAAAGAAAATCGGCACATTCGTATTCTTCGCAAGCCGTGGATTGGGGAAAACATGGCTCTGTGCAACCTACTGTGTAGCAAAAGCCATTTTATATCCTGGAATTAAAATTGTAGTTTCGTCCGCCAATGTAAGACAGGGTAAAATTCTTGCTGAAAAGATTAGAGATTTGGCAATGAATTGCCCAATGCTGGAAACTGAAATTAAGGGCGGTCTCGATGGTATTCATATCGTTAAGGATAGCGCAGACATTCAGTTCGCAAACGGCTCAACAATAGAAACTGTCGTATGTGGGCCTGGCGGCAAGGGTAAGCGTTCGCAAATCCTTATTTTGGACGAAAGCCGTTTGATGGATAAGGAAGATGTTAATACAAACTTAACACCATTCTTAACTGGTAGACGGAATCCTCCATTCGCCAAAAACCCAAAATACAAGCATTATATTGATGAAGAACCGAATATAATGATTTCTTTGACCTCCATCGGCTATAAAGATGAGTGGTCTTATAAAGATTTTGAAAAATACGCTAATTTTATTGCGTCTGGAGACACAAACTACTCAATAGTGTCCTTACCATATCAATTTGGTGTAGAGTCAAACATTATAACCGCCGACTTTATCGACAAACAGTTGAAGGAAGAGGGGACAGACCCAAGAACTTTCCGAATGGAAATGGAGGTTGTGCCCTACGGTGAATCTGAACATTCAATGTTTAAATATGAACACCTAAAAAGGGCAAGACGAATAATTGCTCCATTAATCCCAATAACCGATGATGAATTTATAAAATACGGCGGAGATTTAACAAAATCAAAGTTCTATCAAAAGAAAGAACTTAACGAAATCCGTGTTGTAAGTATGGATATCGCCGTTTCTGCTGGTAGCATAAACGATAATACTGTATTTACAGTATTCCGTCTTATGGAAATTGACGATTATTACATGAAAGAGGTTTCCTATATTGAGTCCATCAACGGAATGAACCTTGACGACCAGATTGTTAGACTGAAAAGACTGTATTATGACCTTCAATGTGACTATGCCGTAATTGATGCTGGTGGCGCACTTGGTATTAACGCAGCAAACCTTTGCGGTCAAAAGACACATGACATTATGCGTAATGTGTGGTACCCCGGTTGGAGAACCACTAATCAGACCGAAAAGTTTGATATGCGTGTTGCTGACCCTAACGCAATGCCAGTTCTTTATTGTGTACAGGTCGCTGGTGGTAGTGCTTCTGCTATGCAGTACAACATGGTTGTCAGAACACAGATAGAACTTGAAAGAGGGCACCTTCTTCTTCTCATGGATGAGGATAGTGTTCTTGAATACATGAATAAAAAATACAGATACATGGAACTAAAGACAAGCAATGATTCTTCTGACAGGTCTTTGGCCAATTATATGATTGCGCCATTTTTAAACACTAATAAACTTGTGGATGAGGCAATTAAGACGCAAATGATTAGAAATAAAAATGGCAGATGGCAATTTAATGAAGGCGCTGGCCGAAAAGATAGAATTATTAGTATGTTGTACGGTATTCATTTCATAGCAATGCTTGAAGATGATTTAAGCTTCAAGAATAAAGGCACAGACATTAGTGCGTATGCTGGAAGCGGAGCAGTACAGCATAGGACTTCCAGTGTAACCCCATTTAATAATAACTTACAAAAGCTGACTGGTTTGGGCTTTGGAAAGAGGTAAATATGCTTCTGAAAATCAATGCTGAAAATAATAGTTTTTCAGAGATGTTTGACTTCTTGGAGAGTCTGGGCGACTTTATAATTTGCAATAAGAACATTTATGTTGAAACCAAGCTTGATAAAAAGGCTAAAAAATACTTTAAAAGTGAAAATGTAAATGTTATAACTGAAGACAACTATAAGGAAGAAAAATCGGATATGGTTGCGGCTTGGCTAAAAGAAAAGCTGATTAAACAAGAATTGGCTGATTTTGAAAAAACGGAAGAGTGCCAGGCGACATTGAGAAAGTTTTCTGAATATATGGATGTTTTAGAGTCAAAGAGGTTTGGAGGTGTTGATTCTGACGAAAGAAATGAAAAAGCAGGAACAGACCCCTCCTGTTAATACTGAAGGCTTCCTTCATATTGACGAACAAAACAAGCGTTGGAAAAGCTTCTTTTCTTCTGGCCCGTATTCTTCTATGTTGTCTTCCGGGACTATTGGTGGATTTTTAATGAATAGTGGCTCGTTCTTTGTTGACGACCCGTATTTGTTAAACCAAAGAATTAAGCAGTTGAAGTCAACGGCCAAGTTTATGGAAAGAGAGCAGATAGAAAATGCTCTTTTAGACATTGACCATAATGAACAGACTTTAAGAGAGGCGACACACAGCGCCTTAAACATGACATATCCCCTGTATAGACTTCAATATCTTTATGAGGGAATTTTGAAATATAGAAGCTATATCAAACCGTCCTATGTTTCAAAAGAAGATATGTCTGGCGAAAAATTTAAGCGTGAGTGGGAATTTATCGACAAGTGGCATAAGAAGCTTAACCCAGAGAAACAGTTTAGGCGTATTACTGCACAGGTAATTCCAGAGGGCAAAAAGGCTTATTATGTTAGACAAAACTATAATAAGGGCAGCAAGACGGAAGAACCAAGTGTCGATTATGTTTATTTTGAGCAGTTGCCAAGTGACTGGTACAAGATAGTCAAACATTCTACTGACAGTTATGAAATAGTGGCATTTAATTTTGCTTATTTCTGGCAGGCTGGTACTGACCTTGGACAATTCCCACCAATTTTTGGTGAATACTATCAAGAATTAATGAACGCAACGGAACAAACGCCATCTGGAAGAAAGATTATTAATCAAGATAAAACCCCAGAAGATGTTGTTGTTGAATACAATAATAGAACAATGCAATGGTATTATTGGAAAGAATTGCCAGCTAATACTTGTTTCGTGTTCTGTTTTACAGAAGCGGACGACTTACAGGTTTCTCCTTTTGTGTCCCTTTTGTTGCAAGCACAAGACCTTGCTTCGTATTCGTTGCTGCAACAACAATTGCTGTCTGTTCCGCTTTATTCTATGTTGACTGGCGAAATCCCATTAAATGACAAGAATAAATCTGGTGCGTATCTTGACGACTATGCGTTATCCCCAGAATCCGTTAATTTGTTTGAGGCAAAAGCCAATAACCTTATGCCTCCTGGAACATCTTATGTCATGGTTCCAAGTAAAAACAATGAACTTCATCACTTCCAAGAGATTCCTAATGCTAACGGAATTTACAATACAGCCTTGCAACAGGTAATTAATACCTCCGGCGCATCTACACTTATTACCACTACTGAAAAACCCTCTGTTGCTCAAGTAAACGCCGGTAAAATTATTGAAACAAGATTTATTGATAGACTTTATGAGCAATTTGCGTGGGCTGTTGATATTATTCTTCGTGATATGTATGATGAAGATGATTTGAAATATCATTGGAACTTTAAGATTTTCGGCGACTCCTTTAGCGAAAAGGAAAGAATCAGCGCAATTGAAAAGAGCTTGAGTATGGGGCAGACAGAACTGTTCCCAGAATATTTAGCACTTAATGGCTTGACCCTAATGGATGCTGTAAACAACGCTGACTGGGTTGATTCTTCTGAAATCTATGATAAGTTCAAGATTATTCAGACATCTTTCACTTCAACTGCTGGCGCAAAGGATGGTAATACTGCTGTTGCCAAACAGGAGGGCGAGGCTGGGCGCAAACAAATTACAGAAGAAAAGATAGAAAACGATTCTACCGCCGCTTCTTATGAAAGCGGAACAAATATTGAGAGGTGATGCTTATGACAGAGAAATGTAAGCATAAGCTTCCAGATGGAAAGAGCGCTATTTTGTGGGATACTACAAGATGGTTTGGTATTCACCCTCAAAAGATAATCGGTGTATGTTCTCTGTGTAGAAAATGTTTTAAGATTACAAAAGAAGAATATATGCTAAAGTACAAAGAAGGGGGTGAGGGCTAAATGGGCAGAAAGTTTATCTCTGACGAGGTAAAAAAGGCTTTGACTGGGATTTACGGACTTTTATTTATTGGCAATGCCAAGTGTGATAATATGGTTGGACAGCTTGATGTTAAGTTTGTGATGCCTAATTTGTCTCACCTTGTTCATTATCATTTGGCGCATGAATTTCCTGTCATGGCCGATGTTATTGGTGATTATGCTGCAGAAAGAAATGAATATTTGCCAAGACCAAATGTTCCTGCTGAAGCGACAGATTATCAAAACATCAAGGTTATGTTTGAAGACTTGTTAGAGTACATGGCAGACCTTGAAGATGCCGTTAAGGAAGTAATCGCAATGAGCACAAGCATTGGCGATTATGCGACAAAGGTTGTTATGGATAGTTTCCTTCGTGACATTATTCCATACACAGCCATTGTGATTAACATTAATGATTATATTGAAATGAATGGTTATGAGCCTCATAGACTTATGGATATGGATGCAAGAATTAACCGTTTCATTAAAGTTGACGAATAATCGTTTATGGAGGGCGGATGATGAAAAAGATTTTTGCTTTAGAAGTAAACGATTATGATGTTAAAGAATTATCTGACAAGCAATTCTTGTCTATGGACATCTGGGCCATTTCCAATGGTGTAAATAGAAATGGTTCAGAATTTCTTGAAGAAAGTTTTGAATCTGCAATTCCGACTTTTTATAATAAGCCAGTTCTTGCTTTTTACAATACAACTATTGGTGATACAGAAGAACATAATTGTAATGTAAATTTTGATGAAGAAGGCAAGGTTTTCTACGATTATCAGTATGATGGCGCAGAACATCCTGTTGGCCTTATTCCAGAAAGCGCAACAATTACTGTTGAAGAGCGTGATGGTAAAAAGTGGATTCATATTAAGGACGCTTTGCTTTGGTACGAATACAATCATCAGCTTGGCCAGTTGTTAAAGAAGAAAGGCAATAAGAAGGTTTCGGTTGAGGTTGAATTCCTTGACTCTTATATGGATGAGGGCATTGAAAAGGTTAAGTCCTTTATGTTCCTTGGGGTTACAATTCTTGGGAAAGACCCGAATACAATGGAAGAGTATCAAGAAGGAATTGATGGCGCAAGACTTGAACTTTCTGGCTATACAAAGACAGAAGAGTTTGTTAGATTTAAACAAAAAATGTCGTTTGCTTACAATAAAATGAATGTTTTAAAGAAGTATAACATTGAAATCCCCGATGACAAGCAGGAGTTCCTTGCCAAGTCTGAATGGGGTACTGGCGACCCGATTAAGGTTGATAAGAGCAAAGACGCTGTATCAGAAGATAGTTGGGGCGATGTGAGTAAGACTGAACTTCGGAATACTGTTCTGAAGGCAAAGAATTATAAGACTATTGTTAAATCCGTATATCTTCTTGTAGAGGACGGCTGGGAAGACTCTCCGTCTTCACACTTGAAATATCCGGTTATGCAATATAAAAATGGGACTCTTGTTTATAATGCTGGCGGCTTGCTTGCTGCTCAACAGTATGGTGAAAAATACGATGAAGCTGTGGCAAATAAAGCTAAACGCATTAGAAAGAAACTCGGTCTTATTGAAACAGAAAGTGGTGAATCTATGAACAAATTTATTGAATTTGCTCGTGACTCCGCTAATCTTATCTATATCGGTTCTATGGACGGCAAGTATATGTTTGTCAAGGCTGTTGAAGAGGCAGACTGTGAGAAATGTGAAATGTCCGTCTTTGAAATTGAGAAAGAAAAGGCCGAGATGAAGGATTGCGAAGGTTGCGAAGAGTTCGATTGGGATGAGCTTACCGAGCGTTCTGTTAAACTTTCCGATTGTGAAGACTGCGGCGGTGCTAAAGAGGTAGAGGTGGAGGAGACTTCCGCCGATGGCGAAGAGGTTGAGGCTGCCACTGTTGAAGACCATAAGCAGTTTGAAGAGGAAGAGGACGAGGACGAGGAGGAAGGCTCCAAAGAAGAGAAAGAAGACGAAGAGGAAGAGGACGAAGAGGAAGAAGAGGACAAGGAAGAGTATGTTTCCAAAGAGGAATATGAAGCTCTGAAATGTCAGTATGCTGAACTCGAAGCCAAGTACAATGTTCTTTTCGCTGAAAAGGAAGAGTCTCGTATTCTGAAGATGAAAGAGGATACTGACGCTATTCTTTCTGATGAGGATGAAGACCTTGATGAGAAGACCAAGGAAGACCTTCGTTGTCGCCGTGATGCTGGCGAATTTGCCGATGTAGAGGCTTTTGTTCGTGAGCTGTCTTATCGTAAATATACCGCAAAGAAGAAAGTTCCTGCCAAAGTTGCTTATTCTGCAAGAACTACTTCTACAAAGAAAAATGAGGTTGTTGACGACCTCGACAAGATTTAAGTAATTTTTAGGAGGAATTTTATAATGGCTAATTATCTTTTCCAGCCCCTCAAGATGAGTTCTCAATTTAACGATGCCGACCTGCGTACTGTTCTGGTGCAGGCTGATGGCAAGGATGTTGCTGTTAAGGACGCATCTTTCGTAGTTCTGGGCGGCTACGCTGCTGACCCCATTTACACCGCTGCCTACACCAAGGCTGCTGGTAAGGACACCACTGTTACCGACTTTAATGTTCGTCTGGCTACCGCTCCTACCGATGCTACTGGCAAGGGTCTGTGTGTAATCGACCTGCCCATTGTTAATACCGTTTCCGATGGTCTGAACACCTATCGTATTGGTATTCGCACTGTTGACCTTGTTGCCGAAGCTGGCGTTCCCGTTCGTGCCAGACTGCTGCGTGACGAGGACGTTATGATGGTTGCTGACGGTGCTTTTGAGGCTGCTGTTGCCGACAACAAGTTTGCTACTGCTACCGCAAGCAAGATGACTCTTACTCCTGCTGCCGAGAAGGGCGCTGGCAACTATTTCTCTATTGACGGTAAGGTTACCGTTACCGAGGGCGTTGACGCCGATGTTACCGCCTATGTAATCACCTTCCATGTAGCGTGATTGTTGACATATTTTAGAAAGTGAGGTAACATTTTTATGAATATTGCTCGTAAGTTTTTTACTATTGATAAAGAGAGTCCCCGTTACGCCTCTATGGATGAGAAGCAGCAGATTCTTTTCGAGTCTGGCGTAAATGTTGTTAAGAAGTATATCGCTGACACCGCCAATTCCGAAGGCAAGAAGGATATCTTTGCCATGGTGTCCGATAATGGTATTGATGATTACAAGGCGACCAATGAGAAGTTCGTCGAGAAACTCGTTAAGTTCTCCATGGAGCGTGCTGGTTTCTCTACCGAGAACTTCCAGATTGGTATGGTTCGTAATCCACAGGTAAACAAGAACACTTCTTTCCGTGAGAATTTTGCTGCTGTTGTTGCCCAGATTATGACCCCTATTATCCCCGCTATCGTTTCCAACGAGTTTAACGGTTTTGCCGACATCAGCAACATTGCTTGGGGCGATACTGCTCGCTTCTTCGTACATAGCAACGACACCTTCTATGTTACTCGTCAGGCCGAGGGCATCAAGGAAGGTACTGTTCAGCGTCTGTACAACAAGGAAGTTACTGTCAACCCCGAACCTCTGAACATCAAGATTGCTGTTGACTGGTATCAGGTTGCCGCTGGCATCTTTGACTTTGGCGAGTGGGTATATCGTATTGGCGTTTCCTACTCTTCCTACATCAACATGATGATTGTTAATGCCTTTAACACCGCTATTGCTAATGGCATTACCGCTTCTTCTCCTTATTTCACCAATGGTTTCACTACCGCCAAGTTTGCCAAGCTGTCCGATACTCTTCGTGCTGCTAACGGCGGCGCTAATGTCCGTGCCTACGGTGTTCTGGCGGCTCTGTCTGCCATTATTCCTACTGGCAATCAGGCTAATATGCAGATGGGTATTGGAAACGAGTGGAGCAAGATTGGTCATCTGACCGACTACATGGGCACCGAGCTGGTTCGTATTCCCCCCATCATGCTGCCCAACACCGTAAACACCACCGCCCTGCTCGGTATCCCCAGTGACACCGTTTATCTGATGGCTGATGGTGGCTACAAGCCCGCCAAGATTGTCTTTGAGGGTCAGACCGTTACCACCGATATCATTCCTACAGAGGCTCCCGACAAGGAGATGGGTCTGAATGTTACCATGCGTGTTGGCCTGGGCTTTATGACCGTAAGCAAGTTCGGCGCTATCACTGGCGTTACCCTGTAATTAGAACTTTTGGTTTTTGTGGGAGGGGAGAAATCCCCTCCCCACTTTAATTATTTAATGGATTTTAAAGGAGTTTATTTATGGCTACAAAAATGACAAAGGCTGAAGATACCGCTACTACTACTGCTGGGGCTAAAAAGGCAGTTTCCAATGATAATGATGTTCTGAAGAAACAAAATGAAGACCTCATGGAAACCATTCGACTTCTTCAAGAGCAAATTAATAATTTGAAAGTAACACAGGGCGTACCCAAAACTATCGAATTAACCTCCAAGATGGACAGACCCTGCTCTATTATTCACTTGATTGATTGTGCGGAGGGCCTTCCTACCAATATTAACATTAACGGTAATGAATACTACTTTAACCGTTTTGGCGAGAAGAAACTGTTTAGATTTGCCGATGCACAAAACATCGTAACAAAGTACGCAGACTGGTTTTCTCGTGGTATTCTTACTCTTGGCGAGGATTGTGATGAATTTAAGAACGAGTTCGCTATTCCTCCCCGTAGATGCGATACGCTTACTGTTTATAATAGATTGGCAGATATGCCACTTGATGAATTTAAGACTCTGGTTGAGAATCTTGCCCAGTGCGACAAAGTACAGCTCGCCAGAAACTTTATGGTAAAGATTTCTCGTGGCGAGACTAAATATAAGAATGTTGATAAGCTTCGTGTTCTTAATAAGGCCACAGATGGTCTTTTGAAGGACTATATCAAGGAAATTAATAACGATGAATAAGGAGGAATGATAAATGCGTACTTCCTTCTTGGAAATTTACAACATGGCAATTGCCGAATTAAAAGACCCCCAGTTAAAGTCTACTTTAGCACAAAACCCAGTCATGTTTTGCAAGGTTATGTATAATTTCTTTGTAAATGCAATATCGCTTTTCACGAACCCCTTGGCAGTTGCTGACCGTCTTTCCAAGAGAGATGAACCCATCTATCATTCTGACACCTTTACTGGCGACGGCAATACCGACACTTTCAAATTTAGCGTTCTGCCAGATGCAGACAAAATAGACAATGTTGTTTATTGTTATGAGGCTGGTAATGAATATGTACATGGTGATTATGACCAAGCCACGGGAACAGTAAAATTTCAACAGCCCCCAGACTATGGCGTACCAGTTGTGATTGCTTGGTATTATGTTGGGCAGTTTGATATTCAGCTTCTTGAAAAAGAAAAGTATATACTGTCCGAATGGGTCATGGTTTGCTGGTCTGAATATGTCAACAATAACAGACTTGATGTAGATAGACTTCTTGGGGACGGAGATTTTAAGCTACCTTCTAATGCCACGACAACAAACGCAAAGGTAAATTGGTTTGTTGTGAACAGAGAAACGGTCACAAAGCACATGAGTAAATATGCTTGGGATGCGGCCATTAAGAAGGTGTATAAATGAAAAATAAAAGATATTATATTGAACTTGTAAACAGGTTGTATTTTCTTTTAGTTTCATTTGAAACAGAGTCTATGGAAATTTTTATAAGCAGGGCAACAACTCTTTCTTATGAGATAGGTGGAGACACTTATTATGAAGGAATGGGAAGAATCCATAGAAAGATTAACGCCTTGTTGAAGGATGAAGAAATAACGCACCGAAAAGTTAAGTCTACGGTTCTTGATAGTATTGATATTATTGACAGAATCTTGTCTAACTGGGAGGTGGTATTTGATAATGTTAAATAAATATTTAGATTCTATAAATACCACCATGCGTTTAGTCCCAAAGGATTTTCGGCAAGCACGAAAACAATATGAATATGACCTGTCTGCCAAAATAGAAGAAGAGTTTGAAATGGCTCCGAATGTCTATAAAATAGGTGTTGAAAAGATTTTTGGAACACTTCAGTTTGAGGACTATGTTTGCCGTATAATCAGCGCAATAGACCCAAAAACTGGGCTTAATCTTGGCGATGACTTTAGGCGAATTATAAGTAAAGACCTAAATGACCCAATGGCCATGGGTTGGAGATATAGATTTAGTAATAATGTTTGGATTGTTACAAATACCAATAATGACAAAGATATTACAAAATCTTGTATTGTTAGACGGTGTAATAATGTCGTAAAATGGGTTGACAAATCTGGCGTTGTTATTGAGGAGCCATGCGTTGCCGGATATGCTCTGAAATATTCAAACGCATACTATAACGACCTTAATGCTTTGCCGCAGGGAACTATCAATCTTACGATGCAGAACAATCAAAACTCTAAACGGCTAAAGATAAATGATAGGCTGTATATTGGTTCAATGGTTTACAAGGTTAAAGCTGTAAACGACTTTCTTCGTCAAGAGACATATAATGAAGATAGTAACCCGCTGATAGAGTTTATGTGTACTGTTGACATTGAAGCGCCGGAAAACTCTGACAATGGTGACCTCGCAAGCGCTGATACTGAAAACAAAAACGCCTCTGAAGTCAACAATAACAAACAAACCATTGTGTTCTCTCCAGACATTAAGAGCTTGATTGCTGGCGCAAGTAAAGAAGTTAAAGCATATCTTTATAACGGAAAATACAAGACCGATTTGAAGTTTACATTTAGTGTCTCTGGTGTTCCAGAAAACAACTATGTGTTTAAGATAACCGGCGACAATTCCTTTACCGTCACTAATGTTTCTGCTTACTTACAAAGTCCGCTTGAGATAAAGTGTGTTTGCGAAAATGGAATTGAAAGAACCATGTATATTATTCTTCGTGGGCTATATTAAGGTGGTGGATTATGGACTGTTGTAATGAAAACTCTTATAACCAATATGATGGTTTGCAAAACTTTACACTTCTTATTATCCAACATCTTATGTTAAATAACGAAGATATATGGAAGCTTTTAAAATATGATACACAAGACGCTTTGGAAAAACCAAATCTAACGAGAGAAGAAAAGGCTGCGCTGATTTATCCTGGGGCAAGCGGTGGCGACATGGATGACTACCGTGTGTTTAGAACACCATACCTTGATGACCTCACGACAAACCAGCAAGCACAACTTCGTGTTTATCTTGAAAGCATAACCCCAGACACAAGATTGTATGGTACAGTTGATGTGAATATAGAGGTTATTTGCCATGTCAAAATGGTCGAACTTAACGATTATCAAAATAGAACGGAATCTATTGTGTGGCAAGTAATTAAAACCCTTAATGGGGCGGACGTTGGTGGCATAGGAAAGCTTTTTTTTGATAGAAGCGGTTCTTTTTATGACCTTATAAAAATGAATAGATATAACAACAGAAACTTTTATGGGTATACCATTACTATGTCTACAAAAATGGGGAATATTGCAGAATGTCAATAAAAGAAGAAATATTCAATAACTATTATGAAGAATTGACATTTGACGACCCAATAGATTATAAAGGACTGTTGTTATACCCAGTTAGTGTAAAGAAGATAAACAAATTCTTACAAGCATCTTCTGTTCTTCGCATACAGAAAGAATACATTCCAGACAAGGAAGTTATCAAGATGTCATACTTAAAATTCCTTATGACTAATATGGATAAGGAAAAAGAGGAGTATGGAGAGTCATTAACCTTTGATTTGTTGGCATTGTGTCTTATGATTTGTATGAGGATAGAAGAAATCTCTATAAAGCTTTTTATTGATGAAGACGGCAAGGCCAAGCTTTTGTTGGGCGACATAGAGATAGACGAAAATGATTTTGATTATCTTCGTAAACTGATATTATACCAAAACTTACCAAATTACGATGATGAGTTGATGAATCCAGATTTGAAAAACGACTTGGAGCAGGCCGACAGGATAAAAAATGGCGGCGAAGAAACAGAGGATTTTGAATATCTGATTGCCAATCTTATTATTGGAACTGGTATGAATATAGATGATGTTAAAAACCTTTCTATCCGTAAGTTCTATATTATAGGTCAAGTTATGGATAGAAAGTTACATTACAGTATCTATAAGCAAGCAAGCGTTAGTGGCTTTGTAGAATTTAAACAGCCGATAACACACTACTTGAAGAAGAATATTGACCTGTTGGAAAATAAGGTCACCACGGTTGAAACTCTCAAAAATAATCTGAATATTTAAGGAGGACGCACATTATGAATAATTTTATTGCTGGGCCTGCAAAGGTTGACGCTTTTCTCAACGGTCAGCTCATGTTCACCGCAAAGACCATTCTTGATTCTTCCATTAGTTTAAGCACTAATAAGGAAGAGGTTCGTGGCGGTCAGGGCAACTCCCTGTGGGGCAACTACTATCACACTTCTGCTATGGCCATTAATCTTACCGATATCATGTTTAAGTTGGAGTATCTGGCTCTGAATACTGGCTCTGTTATTCAGCAGGGCGCAGATATCTTTGTTGAGGAGCAGGTAACTCTGGGCGCTGGCGGCGCTGGTGCTGTTGTTGGTACTCCAGTTAAGGTTGACGACTATGGCATTATTGGCTGGGTTTCCAAGGCTGGCGCTGATAGCTGGCAGAGAGTAACCTTCACCGACAAGGGCTTCACCCTTCCCGATGGCGCAAATGGCGATGTTGTATGCGTTAAGTATGTTGCTACCGATTCTGTTGCCCGCAAGATTGTTATTTCTTCTGACTTTATTCCCGACACCGTTCAGCTCGTTATGACTGCCAACCTGTACTCTGGCGGCAAGAACGCTGCGACCTCCACTCTGTCTGGTACTGTACAGGTCAATGTTCCTCGCTTCCAGTTTGATGGTAACCAGGAAATTTCCATGACCTCTACTGGCGTTGCCAATAGTCCTATGTCTGGTAGTGCGCTGGCTAACGAGTCTGTTAGCTGTGACGGCCATGGTTATTATGCCATTATCACCGAGAAGATTACCGGTGCCAAGTGGTATGATAATGTTTATGCCCTCGCTGTAATGAATAGTAATATTGAGGTTCAGACCACCAAGGAAGTTACCTTGCAGGTAATGGCCATTCCTTATTATGGGGCCGCCTTCCCTTGTGATAATGCCAACCTTACCTTTACATCTCTGGCTCCCGAAACCGCCACTGTTGGTGACCATACTGGTATTGTTAAGGGTGTTGTTGCTGGCTCTACCGGCATTACTGTCGTAATTACCGAGAAACCCTCTGTTGAAGATGTGGCTTATGTAACCGTTAAGTAATCTTAAATTCATAATGGGGACACCGATATTGGTGTCCCCATTTTTTACAAAGGTGAATGTATATGGAACTTTGTAAATACGCAAAAGATGTGTCAACTCCGATAGTGTGTAATGTAATGTGTACAATATTGAATGAGCAATGCGGAATGTATCGGTTTTGCGGTCAGATAGCGGCACCGATAATGAATGACACATATAATAAATATGGATGTAATGTAGAAAGGGGTGCGACACCAATGAACAATGAGAAGACTGTAAAAGTTGCGGAAGTTAAACAGCCCACAGAACAAGAAAAACCAACTGAAAAGAAGCAGCGGCTTCGTGAGGTTGTTTGCCGTGTTAATTATAGTAAAAACGGTAAAACATCTATTAGTTATCGTGTTGGCGACACCGATTGCGCCATGTTTATTGATGGCGAATATACTGGATATATTATTATCAAATATGCTGGAAATTCTTTGACTAAAGATAGTATTAAAGAAATAAAACGGAAATAAAAAAAGGAATAAGGAGGGCTTATGGCACGAAAAACTTTCAGAAAGGTGATAACATCACCAGAACTGATTGAGCAAATTAACCCTCTTAATCAAAAACTTGTAACAAGGTATCTTAAAAATTTTGATACGAAGAGGGCCGATTCCTCCGTTAAAGTGTATAAAAGCAATTTTAATATCTTTTTCTGCTGGAACATTCTTGAAAACGATAATAAGTTTTTTGTTGACATTAGAAAGTCCGAAATGATGGACTTCTTTGATTATTGTATTACTGAATTGAAATGGTCTTCTAATAGATATGCTCAAATGTGGAGTTCTTTAAGTAGTCTTTCCACATTTATAGAAAATATTCTTGATGATGAGTACCCAGATTTTAGGAACATTGTTAAGAAAATTGAAAAAGTTCCAAAGGCGGTTGTTAGGGAAAAGACCATTCTTTCCGAAGAACAAGTCGTGTCTTTGCTTGAACATTTAGTTGAAGAACATAGAACACAAGAAGCTTGTCTTTTTGCGTTAGCTGTATGTTCTGGTTGTAGAGCCTCTGAACTGTTTAGGTTTACAACTGATGTTATTGACGAAAACAACACAGCTTACGAAGGTTTGTTTTTGGAAACATCAAAAGAAATTGTCACAAAAGGTCGTGGCAAAACTGGTAAGCTGCTGTATAAATATATATTAAAAGATAGGTTCCTTCCATATTATAATGAATGGATTAAGGAACGAAACGAAATTTTAGAAGAAACAAAACAAGAACACGACTTTCTTTTTATAAAGCAAGACGGCACTCCAGCGGGTGTTGAACTCGGCGAAACATGGTGTGCCAAATGGGAAAAGTTTTTAAACGAAGATGATAAAACAAACCCAAATAAAAAAGAAATCCACCTGTATTTCCATAGTATGCGGCATTATCTTTGTACTTACTTATCTCGTGTGGGTCTTGAACAAGAACTTATAGTTGACCTTTTTGGTTGGAGTTCTTCTGATATGTATAAGATTTATAACGATTTAAGCTCCAAAGATAAGAAATGGAAGGGTCTTGACAAACTTAAAACGGCCATACAGGAGGATGCCCCAGAAACATAACAACAAAGGGGATATGATATGTCAAAGCCAAAGGGCAAAATTAGGGTTCGGTTTATAGGTAAAAACGCAACTGATGTTACTGGAAGCTGTACAGTAATAGAATATTGCAATAAAAAGATATTAATAGAATGTGGTCTATATCAGGGCGGTACAGATTTAGAACAGTACAATATCAACAAAAGCTTATTTAAGAGTGGTCATGTAAAATGCTCGGAGGTCGATTATATTATCGCTGGGCATTGCCATGCAGACCACACGCAACTTATATCGCTTGCAGTCAAAGAGGGTTTCTGTGGTCAAATTTTAATGCCTCGTGGAAGTAAAGAAATATATAGCGTAATGGCTATGGACTCTTGCAACATAATGGGTAGAACGGCACAAGACTTATCAAAAAGACTACATAGAGAATATTTGCCAATATATGAGGAAGATGATGTTAAAAGAAGTATAGAATTATTTAAAGAGCTTCCGATAAATGAAAGAATTACGGTAGATGATACTTTAGAAATCCGTTTTGTTCCATCTGGCCATATTGCCAATGCTTGTCAGATTGAACTTTGGATTAAAAACAATGGAAGTGTTAAGCATATATTATATACTTCAGACCTTGGAAACCGCACGGTCAAGCAATATTATACTGAACCATATCAGCAGGTTATGAAATCAAATCTTGTGATAGGGGAATGTACATATGGCGAAGCTGGACGAACTTCAACCAAAAAAGATAGGGATAAAGATATAGAAAAGATAGACTCTATTATTAAGTCTGTTTGTATTGATAAGCATAAAAAGGTTTTAATCCCAATATTTTCATTACATAGGGCGCAAACAATATTAACTATGCTATGGGAAATGTATGGTGATAAAGACTGGTTTAATATTCCAATTCTTTTAGATTCACCACTTGCTATTAGGTTGACTGAAATTTATAGAAGTCAATTTGCGGACACAACAGATATTGAAGAAGTGTTGGGTTGGAAGAATGTAAACTTTCTAACCGAATTTAAAGATACAGAATATTGGGCGACAAATAGTGCGCCATGTATATTCTTGTCGGCAAGTGGCATGATGATTGCTGGTCGTTCAAAATTTGTAGCATCAAAACTACTACCAGATAGGGATAACCACATTATATTTGTAGGATTCTCTGTTGAAAACTCCCTTGCTTCAAAAATCAAGTCACAAAAAACAAAATCTTTAAAGATTGACAAAAAGGTTGTTCCGTGTAGATGTGGAATAACCGACTTGAAAAGCTTTAGTTCTCACGCAACATATGAGAATCTTATAGAGACATATACTTCTGGAAACTTTGACAAAATAGCTTTGGTTCATGGTAACTTCAATACAAAGCTTAATTTTTGTCAAGAATTACAAGAAGAGCTTTCAAAACGAAATAAAACCTCAAGAGTTATCTGTGTAAATAAGGACACGGAAATACTACTGTAAAGGAAATTTTGGATTATGAAAAAGACTATGGATGACCTGTTTAGCTTTATTGATATTGCGAAACCAGACGAGGGGCTTGCCAATCTTCAATTGCCTTCTCCAGAGTATTTAAGTTATTATAAAAATCTTCAAGACAGAATTATTACTCTGTATGATAACATCGACATCGATACTATCTATGAATATATTGAGAATATTATTATGTTCAATAAGATGGACAAAGATATTCCTGTTGAGGAAAGAAAGCCCATTAAAATTAGAATGTCAAGTTATGGTGGGGATGTTGATGCTGCGCTTGCGTTTGTTGCTTGTGTAGAGAAATCGAAGACGCCAGTTTATACTTATAACATGGGCGTTTGTATGAGCGCAGCGGCGATTATGTTCCTTTCTGGCCATAAACGGTTAGCCATGCCAAATTCTCAATACCTTCTTCACCAAGGCTACGCAAGAATTGAAAGTAGCCAAACCGCTGTTATTGAGCAGGTTGAAGAGTTGAAGAAGAATAGGGATAAGATTCGTGATTATGTTATGAGCAAAACCAAGATTGACAAGAAGACTTGGACAAAGGCACAGAAGTCTGAATGGTTTATTTCTGTTAGTGAATGTGTTGACCTTGGAATTGTTGACAAAATCGTTGATGATATCGACGAGTTGTATTAATTAAAATAAGGATTTTATAATGGAGTTTGCATGGAATATATTTGTTTTAAACGATTTAAAGACAATGCAATCTGTGGAAAAGTAAATATTCCAAAGGGTTCACTTCTTTATATTGATAATGATTATTTGATTTATAATGGCGACACAATTTGTTCAAACTCATCTCAAAATTGTTATGAGTATTTTGCGAGAAATAATGACGGGAATGGAATAATTCGTGGCGAGCTTACGCAAAAGATAATTAAGGTGCTTGCAAAGCGTGACAATAATTATCAAAAACGATGGGATAAAATTTGGTCAGATATGTCACTTCTTAAATTTAAAAGAGATGAGTTTGACGACTATTGGTTGTGGAACCATGAATTTTACAATGCCAAAATTGAAGATTTAAAATACATCTATAATAAAATAAAATAAACCCCTATAAGGAGGTAATAAATAGATGAGTACAATTATTGGAAACCCTGTTATGATGGGCGGGGGGGGGGTAAAACTCAACATTGATTACGGTACAAATCCTCCCTCTGATACCACCAAGCTATGGGTGCCATTGGCCACAAAGCCTGATGCTGTGGAGTGTAGTCCGACTTTGCAAATTGGTAGCGAATATATGACAACCGCAGTTCAAACGAGACCTTCAACTCCTACTATCACGCGCCCTTCGTCTGTATACCACAGTGGTAAAATCTATGCGCCTGCGCCGGACTCGAAAATGCAAATCTACGATACTGCAACTAATGCTTGGGAAACGATTACCTGTCCTATTGTGCGTGATGGAGGGGATACGAACAATTATAGTATAGACGCCTCTGGTGCAAGGGGTGCAGCGGTTATTGACAACAAAATTTACTACTGGGGACACGCTCGTGGGCAGAGCATTTTAACATTTTCTCTATGTTATTTTGATATAGCAAGTAGGACTTACCACTATAATCAATTGGTAAATCTTATGGATAACAGTGCCAATTCAGATCAAACCATCATCGGACACGGGACAATAATTTATTCCATGGGATTCGCCAATGCGGGTAATGTTCGGCCTGATGTAAAGTATTTTGACGTATCCAAAAACAAAGCAGGTGCGCTTGCTGATATGCCACAGGGAATGATTAACTTTGGCGTGTGCAGTATTGGCAATGCAATTTATGTTGTTGGTGGTTATTGGGGCAGTTATAGTAACACAAAGAGTAATGCTATTTATCGTTATGATATAACCTCGAATTCATGGACTCACGATGGAACTCTTCCGCAAGTGATGTATGACACAAATGCAGTTGCTTTTGGTCAGTACATTTACATCTTCGGTGGTAGAAACGTTTCTGGCACGGTGTTTAATACCATCTATCGCTATGATACTGTGAGTAAGCAAGTCATTACTCTTGATGCTGTTAGACCAAAATCGGGAAAATATTGTATTACGTGGCTATATGGGTATAATATTTTTCTAACTGGTTCAACGGGTTTTAGCGATAGCCTTGATATTGACCGATTTACGGTCAGTACGCCCCTCACCAACAACCACCTGTTCCTCCAAGAGGACTACGGCTTCGATGGGCTGTGGACAGCACTTAAATCCAAAGATACTGACTTTAGGGTAAAGGTAATCAATGCCTACATTGGTGACAGCAACAACATTGCACAATTAACAAACGCATACCTCTACGACAGCAAGGACCTCAAGTGGAAATCTCTTTCGGGTGAAAGCTATGTAGCAGATATGCAGAACGCACTAAATATATTAGGGGTGACTTAAATACTCACCCCGGAAAGGGTGAATATATGAGTATTTTAGGAAATCCCATTACGCTGGGTGGCGGTGGAGCTGATTTGAACATTGACTTTGGCTCCACACCTCCAGCAGACACAAGTAAGCTGTGGGTTCCGCTGGCGAAGAAGCCGGACAATATTTCATTGCAGACTGGTGTTGATGTTGGCGATTTTGCTTCTAAAACAATCAATATCGTTGACACGAACGGAAATCAAGCGAGTATTCCTCAATATTCAGGAATTGCAGATGACGGTAATGGTGGTTGGTATTGCTTCGGCGGTGGTGAAGGAAGGGTTACATATGGGCCATTGGCCAGCAAACATATATGGCATATCACAGCAAGTGGAGTTATCAGTAAAATTACACAGACACTTGTTTATGCGACGGCAATCCCATGGTGTATTCGGAATGGTTCATATATATACATATTTGGCGGTTTTAAGAGCCCACCGAGCTACAATCAAGCTGGTGGACCGATGGTTCAAAAATTTAACATCCAAACAAGAGAAACAACATATGTTTGGTCAAGTGAACAACTTCAGTACACTTCGTCTGCTGGCGGCCCTTGGGGGGATGGATGCAAGCTGTTTAAGTATGGCAAGTATTTAATCCTTGCAGGCGGTAACTATCAATCAAATGACCTATATGGTGCTAATGAACAAGGTGGAAATTACATCCGGTATTACGACACAACAAGTGATACAATTGTTCTCAAAAAAATTTTTGCTGAACCAGGGAGTTATGTGCAAGCAAAACCATGTGCGATAACCAGTAATTTAGTTGTGTCTCCATATCCGTTCGGTGACCTTGGTTATCGATATAATCTTGACACATATACCGCTGATAAAGAAGCACCGACGATACCATCAGATAAGTCTGCAATTGTAAATAGAAGCTCCGTTCCGTTTTTCTATTCTGGTAAATCGTATGTTGTCGCAACAAACGGAAAGATATACGAGTATGACGCAGCAACAAACAGTTTTTCTGCTGAACCAATAAAACAGATAACCACAGAATTAGATGTGGGAAATTATGTTTGGTGTTATAATGATGGCCATATTTATATGCCGTATTCGTCAAGGTTGTATGTCTGTGATGCTCAAACACCTTTAGCAAACAACAACATGATTATTACTCTTGATATCTATGGCTCTGTTTGGAAGGCGTTAAACACAAAGGATGTTTCTGCAAGCGTATATCCTATCAAGGTTTTGGTTGGCGATACCGATGGATGGGCGGTGCAGAAAGATGCTTACTTGTACGATACCACCACAAACAAGTGGACAAAGCTTGATGGTTCTTCGACCTATCAGGATATGCTTAACGCACTTAACATTATGGGGGTGAACTAAATGGGCTACTATACCGAAAAAGCCAAAGAAGTAAAAGCAAAGCAGGAAGCCGAAGTGAACGAACTGTTACAGCTTATCGCTGATGCAGTAGAAGAAAAATACCAAGAAGATATGGAGGTCATCAACAATGTATAAGATGATGAAAAAGCTGATTGAGAAGAAGTTTTACAAGACTGCTGACGAAGCACAGGGCAAGCTGGATGTATTTTTTGCCTGTAACCGTCTGACCGATGACGAGTACAGCGAGCTGACGATGCTTGTGGAGACTACTTATACTGCTGCCTAATAAAAGAATGATTTTATTTAGTGATTTTGGATAAAAAAGGAGTATTTATGGATAAGAAAGTTAAATTTGAAGACCTTTTGGCTATTGCTAAAAGCATGATTGAAAATGATATTACCGAAGAGAAAACAAGAAAATTTCTTGACGGCATCAAAATTTATGGCTATATTTCTATTGCTAAAAAGTTTGAGTATGCAGAAATGATTAGTGCAATGGACTTGTTTGCTGATACTGCAGACTTCCCATCTTCTTATGTTGCAGCAAAGCTTGAGGTAATTAGAAAGATGCTGGCAATTAAATACTATACAAATGTGGATGTTAAAAATGATGAAATGACATTCGCCAATTATGATATGCTTATGTCTTCTGGTCTTTATGATGTACTTTCAAAGCCATTTGAAGAAGACTACAAGAGACTGTGTGATGTAGTCCGTGATTCTATTGGCATTAGAAACATTACTGATGTTAATAGTATGTTGGCCTCCTATAATCATAAACAAGTGACGAAAGATATTAAGGAGATTAATAAGCTTCTTGACAATAACGAGGACTTCAAGAAAGTCCTTGAGATTTTGAAATTTAATAACCCAAATATTAAATAAATAATTTAGAAAGGTGGCGGCTATATGATACAAGTGCGTGGTGGTGGTCTTGCTGGTAGAATTAAGATTACCAATTATGTTAAGGCCAGAATGGTCTTACAAGATACGGCTGATTATTTAGCCGCCACCTTTGCTACAAATGTAGCGAAAGAGTTACAAAAAAATATTTTTTATACCGTTTATAAAAGAAGAAAAAGTATGTACTACGACAGAACGATGGAGTTCTTGAATAGCGTAAAAGTTTCTAAAAATGGAAAATACTATCAAGTGCAATTTGACTATAAAAACATAGAGCCAGAAATTAGAAGAATGCATATGAGGGGAGAAAAGCCAACATTTAATGCCCATGCAGACACTTGGGGTGAAAACGAGGGAACCCCGTTTCAAAAACAGCTTGTTGAGGTGTTAAATGATGGTCTTGATAAGGGGCGTGTTAAAACTGACCCAACGCATTTCCTTGAAATGACCGAAGCTTGGATAAGGGCGAACATAGATGATGCTATGATGAACTCTGGCCAGTACAAATTACTCAATCAGTATCTTACAGATGAAGATGTTGTACCGTTTAAATCAGAATTTATGCATACTGCTGGCTTTAAAATAAGAAAAAAGTAATAAAGGAGTGATTGCACAAATATGGCTATGGACTATGTGTTGAGTCTTGCGGCAGAAGTTGGGGCCGTAGACGACAAAAGTATAAAAGCAGCACAAAAGATTGTGCAAAACTACTTTGATTCTAAAAAAATTGAACTTGATTTTACTACGAAAGCAACTGGTAAAGGGCTTGGGGCAGCAATGAAGTCCATTCAAAATGGAGTAAATGCTGCTTATGCCACCACCGTTCAAAAGATAAAAGTAGCACAAGAAGAAATCGACAAAGCATTTTCACAGGGTAGAACAGATGATGTTTTAAGACTTTCTACAAACTTAAAGCAACTTCAACTTGACCTTGAAAATGTAAAGAATACTGCGTCACAAACTGGAATAAAGTTGCGTGATGTTGGCGAAATAAATGTTTCTGCTGGTAGCCTTGCCACTGAATTAAAGGCTGAAGCTGCTGTTATGAAGAATCTTGAAGACGCATTAAATAACTTGTCGGCAGCGAAAAAAAGATATTTTCAGCAGCAAATGGAAACAGAAGAAGCTCCAGAAAGAGCGAAGAAGGCACATCAAGAGCTTGCTGATATTTATAGACAAGAAGCAAAAGAGGCCGAAGAGGTCGTTAGGAAGCAAATGCAGGCTGCGAAGCAGCACGGCCTTGGCGAGAAAGCCGCTGAAAAATACACAAAGTCTATAAAAAACATGAACAGGGAGCTTGAGAAAAGCAAGAAAAAGCAGGACGCAGCAAGATTAAGCCAAAAAACATTTGTTGACGGTCTTAAAGACGGTTTGAAAATGTTTACTGGCTATCAAATGGGTCTTCGTGCTATTCAAGCGGCTGTTCAGTTATTAGCAAGGGCGTTTAGTGACGCAATAGAAACTATAAAAGAACTTAACTACCATATGACAAATGTTCAGATGGTGGCTATGACTTCCAGCGAAGAGACGGCTGAACTTGCCAATTCTTATTCAAAATTGGCCAAACAACTTGGTGCAACAACGAGGGAAATTGCAGAGGGTTCTGTGGAGTGGTTTAACACAATGTCGAGACCACTATAAACCTATTAAATTGCGGGGAACCCCTTATAGCAACATTAACCAAACATATGTGGCGACATATATGCGGCACTTTGTAATGATAGTGGTATGGTAAAATTAATGTTGATTGGGCAATCCGCAGCCAAGCATCTATTTATAGATGAAGGTTCAACGACTATCGAAAGCTATAAATCCATAAGAGCAATAATGCTGGGTTGAAAATAAGGTATAGAAATATACACGAAGCGAGTAGAGTAGGGATAATCGCTATGTCCCGAAAAAGTAGGGCTAATTATTTTAATTAGTATGATATAGTCTAAACATTATACGAAAGTATAAGAAAACTGCAAATTATTATTGGTATAAAAATATGGATGTAGAAAATCAAATTATAACTATAAGAGTTAATAATTTTAATGAAGGACATTTTAAAAAGCTTGGGTACATTTTTAATCTAAATGATTATATTAAAATACCTGCTAAACATCTTCCGGGCGGCTCTGGAACAAAAGTCGATGTTGAGTGTAGCTATTGTAAAAAGATTTTTAAAAAGGCATGGAGAAGATACCTTGAAACAAAGAACGAACCTTGTTGCGAAGAGTGTAAACAGCTTAAAATGATGAAAACATCATTTATTAGATATGGTAATGTTTGTTCTTTAAGAAATCCAATTGTTGAAAAGAAAATGTTTAAAACCAATTTGGACAAATATGGCTGTGAATTTCCATTACAAAATGAAGAAATAAGAAACAAGTGTAGAATCTCTGCCTATAACAGTGATAAATCGAAGGTTGTATCTACAAGCAGAAATCAAAAACACATATGTGAATTGTTAAATGGTAAATTAAACTTCAATGTTGGCAATTATTTTATAGATATGCTGATTGGAGAAAATATTGCTTGTGAATATGACGGCTCTGGGCATTTCCTCAAAGTAAAGCTTGGAAAAGCATCAATTAAAGAATGTCTTGAGTATGATAAAGTCCGTGAAAATTATCTTATAAGTAAAGGCTATAAAATAGTAAGGTTTATACATAATGGGAAAAAGCTCCCATCAGATGAAACAATAACAAAGATATTCAATGACTGTTTGGAAAAATTAAAAAAAGAAGAAATAGTAAGAGTAAATTTTGATAATTTGCAGACTAAAGATATTTAGCGAATATTTTTAGTAATATAATTGAAGACAGGGCAAGACTCTTGAAGAAGTAGAAAGTCTTATGGAAGCAACCATGACTATGAGCAAGGTTGGTGCAATAAGCGCTGCCGATGCAACGGAATATTTAACCTCTACACTTAATGGTTATAAAATGTCTGCTCAAGACGCAATGGATGTTGTTGATAAGATGTCTGCTGTTGACCTTGCGGCGGCCACAAGCGTTGAAGAACTTGCTTTGGCGTTGCAGAAAACAGCAAACATGGCAAGAACAACTGGTGTTGAGCTTGATGAAATAATTGGAATGATAGCAACTGTTTCAGAGGTTACAAGACAGGCACCAGAAATTATTGGTACAAGTTTTAAAACTCTTTTCTCCAGAATGACGCAGGTTGCTGCAGGAAAGGAAATCGACGATGCCGGGGAGAAGCTTAACGATGTTGAAATTACGCTTAATCGTGCTGGAATTGCGTTAAGAAGTTCTCAAAATGATTGGCGTGATATGTATGATGTTCTTAATGATGTTGCTGGTAAGTGGAAAGAACTTGATGATACTCAAAGAGCGCAGATAGCTACTGCACTTGGTGGTACAAGACAGAAAGAAATCGTACTTGCTTTGATGGAAAACTGGGATAGAGTAGCGAAGTATGTTAAGATTTCCGAACAGTCCACTGGTTCTGCCACAGAAAAAATGCAGTATTATCTTGAAAGCATACAGGCGGAGATGAATAAGTTAAGGGCATCTTGGGAACAGTTTGTTTACTCAAATGGAGTTGTAAAGTTTATAACTGGAGTAATTCAGCTTGCCACAAGCTTATTAGATATTCTTAATAAAATTGGCGACTGGTTTGATAGGCTTTCTTGGGGTTCTGAAGATTTCAAAAAAGAGGTTGACGATACGCAGTCTAAAATCCAAGACAATATCGATAGAATAAATGAAATTAATGCGATGTCTTGGCAAGATAAAACCTCAAAGATTATAGAAGAGAAAAAGGCGCTGGAAGAAGAAAATAAGGCACTTGAAAAGAATTTAGAGCTTCAAAAAGAGAAATATTCTAAACAGCTTGAAAAAGAAAGAGCTGCTGGCCCCGGCGCAATTGTTACCACAAAGTCCACTGGCGCTGTTTCTCAATATAGTGGTGAGCAGTATCAGCAATTCTTAAAAAATACCGCTGGTGGCAGCGGGCTGTTTGAGATACAAAAATTAACAGCCGCAGATGTAGCAAAAGAATATAGCGAACTTGCCGACTCGATAGAGAATGTAAGCAGCCTTACAGAAGAGCAAACTGAAAAGATAAATAAATCTTTAGAGGCATATGATTCTTATATTAAGGTTCTTGAAGACTCAAAAGCTGCTGGGCATACCTTAAAAACAGAGGAACAGCAAGCTATTGACACGCACAATAGACTTGTGGATGCGTTCGAGGCGAAGCGCAGGGCGGCTAACGAAGCGGAACAGGCACTTGTTAGCAATGCCAGAAAACTTATAGAGAACGAAAAAGATGCTGATAAGGCACGGACTGCGCTAACGGAGTTTGTTAAGACGGAGATAATTCTTAACAGTTCCAAACTTGACCTTTCGCAGCAAATTAGAGAGCTTAATGCTGTTGCTGAAGCCGCTGGTGCCGCAACATCTGCTATTGGCGCACTTGGAACTGTTCAAGCCGTAATTAAAGGTGGCCAACCATTTTTTGAATATAATGGGAAACTTTATCGTTCACAACAAGAGGCGCTTTCTGATTATTGGAATGATTTGTCTGGGCTTACAAGACCAGGAAATTATTTTACAGATAGCACAAGTAGTTCTGGAGGCTCTGGCTCTTCTGACCCAAATGCTGGATTAAAGAAGGCCGCCCAAAATCAAATTAAGCTTCTTAATAAGATGAAGGATAAGCTTAATGACATCATTGGCGACATTAATGATAAGTGGGACAAAGAGGCTGACGCTCTTGAAAAGGCAAATGATAAACTTGAACAGCAGATAGAATATCAGAAGCTTCTTGAGGCTATGGCAAAAGCAAAGACTCAAAAGAAGATGATATATAAGGATGGAAGATTCCAATATCTTGAGGACACAGAAGCAATCTCTAAAGCACAGTCTGACCTTGACGAATTCTATCGTAAGAAAGACTTGCAAGACAAGAAAGACCACATAGAGGAGCAGAGAAAGCTTGAGCTTGGCGACCTTGAAGAACAAGTAAAATATCTTGATAAAAAGATAAATTATTGGAATGATTACATCGATAGACTTGACACCGAGTTTGCCGCCTTTATGAATATCTTCGATGACTTTATTGAAAGACAAAAGGCTGGCTATCTTAACGACCTTGACGCATTAAAGAAGTATGTCGAAGAAAAGGAGGCGCTTGCCAAGCGGTCTGCTGCTGCGTCTGCTGCAGCAATGGGTGGCGGCGGAGGTGGATACAGTGACGGTACAACAACACAAAATCCACCGACTGGCGCTTCTGAAAAGCTACCAATTGGCACTGGTGCGGTAAACGCAGCCATAGGCGGCGCAAACGATGTTCTAAATGCGTTGAACAAGATTAAAACTCCAAAGCATGGCGCTGGTGGCCCAAAGAGCGCAGTAAAAAGTATGTACGCAGATGGTACAACTCATGCTCAAGGTGGAATGTCTATTGTTGGTGAGCGTGGCGCAGAACTTCGCATCCTTAATCGTGGTGATGGAATCATCCCAGCAGACATAACCAAAAATCTTTGGAAGTGGGGGACAATAGACCCAGAGAGAATCAAAGCTGGTTCTACTGGTAATATTGAAAACTACAACATAGATGTTGACAATGTTAATCTGCCCGATGTTACAAGCCCAGAAGAATTTATTTCTGGTATCAAAAACCTTGCTTTACAAAAAGCTTATAACAGATAATCTATGGGGTGGGGCAACCCACCCCAACATTAAAGGCAGGTGTTTTAGTGGATATAAAAAAAGAACTTATTGACTCTATTCAAATTATGATAGATGCTGCAATAGATAATAGAGTTCCCGATATACAATTTGGCATTGTTATTTCTGCTGACGACACAAACAACTGCCAAGTAAAAATAAACGGAAACATACATAATATAAAATATTATGGTTCAAAGCCGACCGCCAATCAGAAATGTCCAGTATTTTTTCCAAAGGGCAGTTCTATGAGTTCGGCATTTATAGTGACTTGAAAGGGGTGGCGATATGGCACTTGTAAGACCAGTATTAGCAACGCCACCTGCGTTCGACGCTACAAAAGAATATACATTCACATTTAGCGTTGGTAGTGGCGGCGACCAAGTTGTTGGCAACCAGCTAACCATTATTCAACAGAGAACTGGCGATATTGTTTATAGAAAATCTATAACTTCATTCGCTTTTTCTCATACAATTCCAGAGAATACACTGGTTAATGGCGAGTATTATAGTGCGTATGTATTTACTACAAACGCTAACGGTGAAAACTCAAGCTCCTCAAACTCTGTACAATTTTATTGTTTCTCTACACCATCGTTTGAATTTTATAATATGCCTGTTGATTTTATTATTCAAAATAGTAGTTATTTATTTAGGGTAAAATATGAACAGGCGGAAGACGAGCCGTTAAATTCGTATATATTTAATCTTTATGACGCACAGCGTGTACTTATTTCAACCAGTGGGACTAAATATATTGGTTCTTTGGTAAAACCACTGAATATTGTAGAACATCAGTTTGGTGGGCTTGTAGATAATTCTGCTTACTATATAGAGGCCGTTGGAAGAACTATTAACAACACAGAAATTGAGACACAGCTTATTTCTTTTGTTGTAAAGTATAGTACGCCGAATATTTTTACTGTTGTTCAGCTTACGAACAATTGTCAAGGCGGCTATATCACAGTCAAGTCAAATTTAACTTCTATTGAGGGAGAATCTAACCCTACGCCACCTGTATTTGTTGATGATGATGCTGCTGTTGACCTAACTGGTGACGGCTCCTATGTTATTTGGAAAGAAGGCTTTGCCATTCCAAACGACTTTACCGCATCCCTATGGGGCAGAAGCTTCAATAAGGACTCAACTATCATAACCATGAGAAGTAAGCTTCTTGGTGATACCCTTACCATCAATTATAGGGAAGATGATGCTAATAAGGTATATGTTGAGTTGATAGCGGCAAAGGGAACTGCTTGTTATTATATTTATAGTGAAAAAATTGACAAGCCAACGCCAACGGATAAAGTACAAATCTGGTTAAGAAGAATAAGTAATTTATATGTAATAGGCGTTTATAATCTTGGAACTGGGGGTGCGTAATTTTGTTTGTTTTGTGTGGATACGATTTTTGTTCTGATAAAAACACTTTAACGGAACCACCTGTTCAAGCTACGAGATATGACGAGGTTACCCTTTCCAACGGCATATTTGACCATTGGAATGTTAGTGAAGATGTTAGTAAACCATATTCTTCTGAAATTCCAACCATTTGGGATTTGCTTACCGTTATGAACGCTAACTTTAATGGAGATATTAACGCTGGCAATATCGACTATTCTTTGTCTGAAATTAATGGCTTTAAGATTAAAAGAAGAAGAACTACCGAATTTGACTGGGTTACACTTAAATATATTCCAATTAAAGACCTTGATGACTTATCGTTTGTCTTTAATGACAACCTTGCTGCTTCTGGTTACGATTACGAATATGCTTTTGTCCCCGTAATTGGCGACATTGAGGGCGATTATATCAGTAATACTATCGGAAGTAAGTTTGAAGGCGTGTTTATTTGCGACCAAGACACTATATATAAGTTCTTTGCTGGTGTTAGATACGGCACAAATCAAAAGGTTCAGAAGATTGGCGTATTTGAGCCTTATGGAAGAAGATATCCTGTAATAGTCAGCAATGGTCTGATTAGTTACGAAACTGGCTCGTTTTCTGGAACAGTTCTTCCAAACGATTATGTTAAAACGAATAAGATGGATAGGCTAAAAATCACAGATGAAAAGAGAACCCTGTTTGAATTCTTGGTAAATAAAAAAGCGAAAATACTCAAGGATTGGAATTCCAATTCGTGGCTTCTGTGTATTACTGGTAATCCATCTGCGGAATATGAGAATGAGTATGGCATGGGTAAAATCGATGTTTCTGCTGAATGGGCAGAAGTTGGTAACCCAGAAAACCAAAAAGACCTTTATAGAAATGGAATGGTAGATGAGGTGAGTTAATGGCTAATATTATAACGCAAGCGCAGTATAATACTTCGCAGCAAACCATTAGAAATACTTACCTTAAAATAAACCTTTTAAACTTTGATTATTTGACTGTTGACTCGTTAGAGGGAAGCGTAATTACTGGTAGTGTCCAAGTAAATTCAGATAGTGATATTAGAAGAACTTGTGATATTTCTCTTGTAGTAACGGACAGCACATTTGATGTCCAAGCTGGTGGTGAAATCTGGATTGATAAGCTTATCCAGATTTATGTTGGCGTACAAAGCCTCCACACATCAGAAATTGAATGGACTAATATGGGTATATACCTAATAAATCAGCCAAGCTATCAATATGACGCAGCAACGCATACGCTTACATTCTCTGGTGTTGATTTGATGTCAAGAATGACTGGTTTAAGAAATGGATACCTTATTGGCGTAACATATAAAATCCCTGCTGGAAACAATATTCGTGAAGTAATTATTGCTATTCTTGCGGAAAATGGGTTTAAGAAATATGTTGTTTCTGAATGTTACAACAATAACGGCGACATACAAGAGGTTCCATATGACATGGAATATGAAATGGGGTCTTGTTGGTATGATATGCTGTCTGACCTTCGGGACATTCTGCCAAACTATCAAATTTACTTTGATGTTGATGGTGTATTCCATTACGAACCAATTCCATATACGGATTCTGAACCAATAATGATTGATGATAATATTTGGGATGAAAATGTTATTTCTGAAACTGTAAATGTTGATTTTGAGTCTGTTAAAAACTCGATAGAGGTATATGGTAGAACTCACGATATCGAAAACTTCCCATCAGAAGTTGTAATAGACGGGGGTAACATCAAACTTACAATAGGAACTGTTGTACAGCTTGTAGAACACTTAATTATTGGATTTAGGCTTGAACAAGATGTCACTGGCAATATCACACTTCAAGTAAATGAACTTGGCGCAAAACCGCTTATTGGATATGACGGCAAACAAATGACATCTTTAGCAAAAGAGGAATATTGGGTTGCCAGATATACAAAAGATGAGAAGTGGGAATTTTTAGGGCATCAACAGGCTTATGGCCGATACAAGGACGAAAATCCAAAAAGCCCATTCTATATTGGTAATCCCGCTGGAGAAATCAAGCTTGTGTTGTACGGCGGAGAATATGAATATATTTTTTCTGACGACCTTGCTGAACAACGAGCAAAGTTTGAAATATATCAAAGGTGTCGTATGAACGACACTATTTCAATAACCTGTGTGCCTATTTATTGGGCAGATGTAAACTGGATGGTTACCTATACACCATTTGACAAGAAAGAACCAAAACAATATACGATTAAATCTATTAGTGTTAATCTTGACCCAAATGGGACGCAAACGATTGAATTAAGTAGCTACTATCCATATTATCCAATTATTTAAGAAAGGAGTGGTGACCTATTTCTGCGCTTTATCAAGATTTGCAATTTACCTCGTTTCCAAACACAGTACAATCTTTTGTTACAATGCTGAATATGGCAGTTAGCGACTCTGTTGCTGTGTCTGGTTACCAAGCAGCTATGGAGGCGGGCAACACTTCTTTGGCGCAACAGTATTATAGTCAGATTGCCAACGCTGACCAAAAGTTTATAGACGCAACAAAGATGAATACACTTATGGACACCTGTGTGGCAGTTCAGCGTTTTTATCTTACCGATATTAAGCCATACATAGACAATAAACAAACCTCTTGGCAAAATACTGTTGGTCAATTTGTATTTAAGGGGACATTTTCTACTGGAACACAGTATCAAGTAAATAATTTTGTTATTTATACTGCTGCCGGAGAAAACAATGTTTATATCTGTATAAAGACGCCCCCTGCTGGAACTCTTCCAACAAACACAACTTATTGGCGCATATTGACAATTAAAGGTGTTATGGGTGAGTCTGGTACTGGTCTTACCTTTAGATATAATTGGGAGTCTGGCACTCCTTACTATGCAGAAGATGTTGCTACTTATGATAACATTGTTTGGTGTTGCTTAAAAGACAATACCGATGTTGTACCTGGTAGTGATAGTTCTGTATGGAAAATTATATACACTCCGACACAAAATATTTATCCAGTTCAGGCGCAACCCCCGGCAAACATTAACACTGGAGATTTCTGGTTCCAAATTGTTGAGTAAGGGGTGAGTTAATGAGATTACAAGATATTCATTATACTGACCAATCGTTAAAAGAAGCTTTTGTTAAGAAGTTTTTAGCTGGCGACCTTGCTGGGGCATTTGACATTCTCGCTAACAATAAACAACTTGATAATAAAAAGTTTATAGCGGAAGTGTTAAATTATGTAGGAACAGCATTACAAACAATACAAAATTATTATTATGAAAATGTTGAAGATTATCTTCTTGATTTAAATAACAATTTCAATATCCTAATTAATAACTTTATTAAAAAGGAAGACTATAAAGACGATATTGTTTATAGTAAAAATAATTTTGTATTATACAATGGTGAAGTATACTTGTATATAAATGATGTTTCTGCTTCTGGGAACAAACCAGACAATACAAATTACTGGGTTTACATTGGGCTTCGTGGAGATAAAGGAAATTATGGAATTGGTGTAACCATGAAATACACATGGAACGAACAAATTACATATAACCCACTTGATGTTGTGTACTATAAGGGAATATATTATGTTGCTAAAAAGCAAAATACAAATATTATCCCAACAGACGACAAGGTAAACTGGGAAATCTTTTTGAAGACGAGGCCAGCTTTTATAGCAACAACAAAAGAAGCGTCAATGTTGGTGAAAGGTATGGTTTGGTTTGAAATATTCAACCCATATACATTCACACAACTTGATGCCTTAAATTATACATGGACAGTCCTTGACGGCAAATCGTTGGCGTGGACTGACATAGACAGAGGAGGGTTTTAATTGGCTATTACTGCTTTTTCGGCAAATGAGCAGGTGACAATGGATAATTTTAATTCCAGAATTACTGAAGCCAACAACGACATTAACGCAGTTAATAACAAAACCCAGCAGAACACAACCGAAATTTCACAGTTGAGAGAACAAATTGGCGACCTTGGTGGCTTTTATGCTGGCAATTCAGCTCCTTCAAAAACCAATCTCCTGTGGATTGACACGGGAAATAATAACCTTTTGAAGTATTATAATGGTAGCGCATGGATACCTATTAGTGCTGCTTGGGGCTAAAGGAGGTGTCTGAATGGCATTAACTGCTGGTCAGCAATGCCTTGCCGAAGATTTCATTAATTTTAAGGCAAGAGTTAAGGCTGAAATGTTAAGACGGTCATATACTGGTTCGTTGACTGCGTATGGCAGTAGCACATATGACTACAACAATCCACCTGCAACTGGCGGCCAAATGAAAACAGAGCATATCAACAAAATCATTACACCAATGAACGCAGTAAATACTACTGGCATGGAAGCACAAAAGGTTGGAGACCAAGCCGACTCTATTCAAGGTTTAGATACAATTTTGTCTAACTACGAGAGTTTCCCTTTGTATGGCTCTGGTACAGATTGCGCCTCAAGCTGCTCTGGTTTGTGTTCAAACACTTGTGGGAATACTTGTTCTGGTTGTGGCTATGGTTGTGGCGTTGGCTGTTCTGGTAGCTGTTCTGGTGGATGCTCTGGAGATTGTACTGGCGGTTGTGGGAATACTTGTTCTGGCGATTGTGGAGATGGTTGTACGCAAGCGTGTGGAACCTGTAATGGATGTTCCACCAACTGTTGGGGCGGTTGTAGTAGCAATTGCTGGGGTGTAAACAATACTGGAAAAGGCAATGGCTCTTGGGTAAAGTGAGGTATTTATGTTAGAAAGCTTGTCTTATTATGAAATAATTGCCTCATATCCAAACTGTGAACCAATTTCAATAGAGACCCTTGGAACTGCTTTTAGAGAAAAGGATTATACTGTTGATATGGCCATTTGTTGGTTAAGTAGAATTCCATTTGCTGCAGACTTTTCTTTTGATGAATTACATGAATACTGTTCTGATATAGCGAACAAGTTGTGTAATATATTTGATATTGAAGAAAAATACAAGTCTATTGTTTTGTATGGAATTTTTCCAAAGAATTATGCGCCGCCAACAGAAAAAGAATTAAACATTTTATTTCAAGAACTTGAAGATATTCAAGACATAGATGTTGAAAATGAATTACCTCTTTGGCCTGTTAAGCAAATGGTTATGTATTATCTTATTAGTATGTATTCAAATAATGTATATTATTACTACAAGGTAAAGCCATTGTTAAAATATCTAAAAGATGGAAGAGGGCAATATGAAAAGTGGATTGCTGAAATGGCGTCCAATTTTTAAGGAGTTACGGAATTATGGATAAAAAGGTTTCTGTTACAATTGAATATGGTGAAGCTATGCATCTTGAAAGACTTTATTTCGAGTATATGGCTTCGCTTAATATTTTAAGATATTTAACATCTCAAGACGGTACAAAAGAGGAATATCTTGATAGATACAACAAGTCATATGAGGAAAAATATACCGCATTTGAACTTGCCAAACAAGATGTTCTTGACAAATATAAGCCAGAAGGGATGGAGGAGTATAACTACTTTATTGACTTCGATAGAGCAAAAGTAGAATATACTGAAAAGTAATGGAAAAACGAATAGATAAAAGTTATACCGATTTTATTTCCGAAATATATTACGACCCATCTATTGCCTTAAAGCCAAATGAAAGTCTTACGAGAAATGTAACATTTCAAGTTACGGACTCATGTGACCTAAATTGCAGATATTGCTATCAACAGAACAAAGGCAAAAGATATATGTCAAAGGAGACAGCAAGAAAAGCTGTTGACCTTTTGTTTAAAATGTACTATGATGACGATGGTGAATTTATAAATAAAAAGACAAAGGCGATTATACTTGATTTTATAGGCGGAGAACCTTTACTTGCCATTGACATTATAGATTATGTTTGTACATATTTTGTCAAAAAGTGTCTTGAATTAAATCATCCGTGGTTATATACATGGAGAGCATCCATGACGACTAATGGCACACACTATTTTAATGATGGTGTTCAAAACTTTTTGAAAAAGTTTGGTGACAATATTAGTTTTTCGATAACCATAGATGGCCCAAAAGAAATTCACGATTCTTGTCGTGTTCACAAGGATGGCAGAGGAAACTTTGATGAAGCATACGCAGCAATGAAGCACTACAATGCTAATTATATGAGCGAGCTTGGCACTAAAGTTACAATTGCTCCAGAAAACTTAAAGGAAATAAATCGAATTGTAAATTTCTTTATAGGAGAAGGCATAAAGATTATTCATGCTAATTGTGTTTTTGAAGAAAAATGGAATTTGGAACAGGCACAAATATTTTATAAAGAATTAAAACTTATGGCAGATACACTTCTTAAACTGAATGACGAAACCACCGTTTCTTTGTTTACAGAAAAGCATTTTGGCCCATTGCCAGAGACGGAGAATAAACCATACTGCGGCGGCGCTGGCAAGATGTTGGCGTTTGACCCAGACGGCAAAGCATATCCATGTGTTAGATATATGGAGTCCTCTCTTGGTAAAGACATAGAGCCGCTTGTTATCGGAAGTGTAGATGGTTTATTTGTTAGAAAAGAAGAACAAAACATCAAATTAATGCTGGATTCTATCGACAGAAGAACAGAGTCAGATGATGAGTGCTATTATTGCCCAATCGCATCTGGTTGCTCCTATTGTGTCGCCTATAATTATCAAAGTGGTGGCTTACCCATTAGACGCAATAAAAACATATGTTTAATGCACAAAGCAAGGTCTTTAGCAAATGTTTATTATTGGAACAAATGGTATAAACTAAACAATATAAAATCTACATTTTATATGCATCTTCCAAAAGAAGACGCTGTTGAAATTATTGGCGAAGACGAATATAGTATGTTGGTAGAATTAAGTAAATGATAGGAGGTATAGATTTGGCTACTGAATATCGTATAAATATGAAGAGATATAATGGTACAGATTATGATGTTATGTACCCAAGAACATTGATAGAGCAAGTTACTGATGGACAGAAACAAATTATTGTTGATACTGTTTCTATTGGAACATCTTGGACTGGTACTGGGCCTTACACACAGGTTGTTACAATTGAAGGAATTGAAAGTGACAGCAAGATTGATATTCAACCAGAGGCAAATGTAATTAATAAGCTTGTGGAGTCTGGTACTACTGCGCTGTACATTGTGAATGATAGTGGCGTTGCAACCGCTGTTGCTGTCGGTGCCGCACCAAATGCTGCATTAGAAGTTCAGTGTACCATTACAAAAACTGCGTCAGCGCCCCCCCCAGTACTTAATTCTGTTCTTAATGAAAATAGTTGGAGCGCAATTAAATGGGCGTCTAAAAACAATGTAGGACAAAACTATTGGGCAGTTGGTGACTGCAAACAAATTACAATGAACGGCAAAGTATCCGATGGCCTTACATTGACCAATTATACTGCTTGGGTATATATCATAGGATTTAATCACAACGCAGAACGAGAAGGCAATGGAATAACATTTCAAGGATTCAAAGCAACAGACAAAGGTACAGATGTTTGTTTGGTAGATAGCGGCTATAATGCAAGCAAAGATACCGGAACATGGTTTAATATGAACAATACGATATATAGTACTGGCGGTTGGGAAGCAAGTCAAATGAGAAAAAATATTATGCCGCTCATTAAGGCAGCTTTCCCAGAAGACCTTCGTTCGGTTATTAAAACTTGTAATATATTTACTACTACAAACGATGGTAACGCAGAACTTACGGAAACAAAAGATGATATTTTTCTTTTGGCTGAATTCGAAATATATGGAACAACAGAAAAAGCTTCAACAAAAGAATCGGATTATCTTAAACAATACGTCTATTATACTGTGGCAAATAGAAGGCAAAAATATAAACACGATTCGCCAAATAATACTTCTTATTGGTGGCAACGCTCTATTGCTGCAACTTATCAGACTGAATTCTGTTATGTTGGGAACTTTGCAAATTCGTATGGTTTGGGCACCACAATTTCCATAGGTGTAGCTCCATGTTTCAAAATCTAATCAATCTCAATAAAATCATAATTTTATAGGGTCAAAATTTCTATGATTTTCATGGAAATTTGAAGCCCTATTTTTGGCTATTTTTGGCTATTTTTGAACAATTTGTTCAATATTGCCATTTTGGCCACTTATTTAATTAAAATTATCACTTTTTAATATAACACCTGTTATATTAAGCAATATCTTACTTGAGTCTGTTTAGATGTCGTTTACCACAACGATTTTATAATACTAAAGAAAAGGAGGATGCCGATGGTGGAAATTTTGATAGCTGTTCTTGGCTCTTCTGTGCTAACAGTTATTATTAATCGTGTTTTCAACATTTTGGACAGAAAGAAAGACAAGCAAGACCAAATAATCTCTGACATTAATGAAATAAAAAGCGAGTTGAATAGACACATGGAAGACGACGAAAAACATCGTGCCGATATGTGCAGGGCGAGAATTTTGCATTTTTCAGACGAGTTGCGTAGGGGAATTAGTCATAGTGAAGAATCTTTTAACAATATATTAGAAGATGTCGACAATTACACTTCTTATTGTACCCAGCATGAAACCGTTTACATAAATTCCAAAGCGAACGCCGCAATTCGCAACATCAGAATCGTCCACGACAGATGTGTTCGTGGCGAGTTGGACTTTTTATAAGGAGGCATATTTATGAACGAATTTGTTACTTGGGCTGCTCTTGGCACTTATGCTGGCTGCGCTATGATGGTCACTCTTATTACCCAGTTTATTAAGCAGTTGAAGTTTATGGAGAATGTGAACTCGCAGCTTATCTCTTATGTGGTGGCTGTTCTTCTGCTCCTTGGCTCTCTCTGCTTTAGCCATTCCGGTGAGGTTGTAAATCCTGAAACCGTCATCCTTTGCTTTGTAAATGCAATTACTGTTGCGCTTGGTTCCAATGGTATTTATGATGGTGTTACTACCGGCCTTGAAAAGATTAAGAAGGAAGACGACGGTAAGTATATCCACGAGGAGGAATAATAATGGCGAAAAGAATTTATCTGTCGCCAGAACGTCGTCCTAACCCCCATGCCCCCTATTGGGGGTATCCGGGGGTTTATGAACACGATGTATGCTGTGAAATCGCTGAATATTGTAAAGAAGCACTTATTCGTTGTGGTTTTGAGGTTAAAATCGCAAGACCAGAAGATAGTATGGAAAAGCGTGTAGCAGAAGGAATCTCTTGGGGTGCCAACTACTATATGCCGATTCACACCAATGCGGCCACCGCAAAGCCCATTGAGGGCACTGCACAAGGCCCGACTGTTCTTCGTTATGGTAAAGAGGGCGGCGTATCTGATAGAGCCTGTAAAATGGTTTACAATCAGCTAATGGCGATTTATCCAAGAAAAACAAGGCGTGGAGTTTATGCACAAAACGCTTTTTATGAGATTAGGATGACCCCAATGGTTTCCGTATATCCTGAAATTGCTTTCCATGATAATGGCGAAGACGCTAAATGGATTATGGAAAACAAGAAAGAAATCGGAATTGCGCTTTGTAAGGGTGTCTGCCAATGGTTTGGCGTAAACTATGTTGAACCGCCAGTTACCAATCCAGATACTGGTGCTATTGAAGAGCCAACCGTTCCAAAATCCGACTACGACAAGGTTTCAGCCGAATGTACTGCTTGGAAGCAGAAATACAACTCTCTTAAAGCTGTATATGACAAAGTTTTGACTAAAATTGAAGAACTTGTTAAAGCGACCAAATGATTAAATTGGAGGTGATGTTTATGAGAAGAGGCACTACGCCAACGCTTACTTTCATACTTCCATTTAGTACAGAGGGCATGAATGTTCTAAACCTTGCCTTTTCACAAAACAACAAAATAGTTTTTCAAAAGACATTAAAAGATGTTACGCTTGATGGATATTCTGTTTATTTAACTTTAACGCAAGAGGAAACCTTGAAACTTTCCAGTAGACAAGGGTTGTTAGATATTCAAATGCGTTGCGGGTACGGGGAAACAAGACTTGCTTCAAACATTATAACTGTTGAGGTAGAAAAACTATTAAAGGATGGTGCTATATGAGTAATTTTAATGATGCTTCTATGGCTGTATCTATGGGAGCAGAAAAGAAATTCGATATGAGTTTTGATAGCACAGTCCGAATTTATGGTGAAAACCCAGAAGAACTTAAAAAGCTCCATCAACAAGTAGATGAGCTTGAGGTAAAAGTAGCTAAAAATACGGATAAGCTTGACAACATTGAGGATGGCGCTGATGTTAGTCCCATCATAGAAGTAAAAGTTGATGGAAATACAGTTCAGCCAGTTGAGAGAATTATAAACATACCATTAAAAGAGATTGTTGGTATTCCAGATGAGCCAAATGCAATCGAAAATGGTGTAGAGTACAACAACGAAGGTAAAGTTGTCGTTAAAAATCTTAATGTTGAAAGACTCGTTCAAAATGAAGGTGGCGAATTGGTATTAAACGGCGGAAACGCCGTTTAATACCACGCAATCGTTTAATTATAAATAGGGGGCATGGTTAATGGCCGACAAAACATTAAATGTCCGCATACAGTTGCGGCATGACATTGAATCCAAGTGGATTGCTGTTGGCGATACTTTTATCCCGCTTGCTGGCGGAACTGCTACCGATGGCGTTATTACCACTTCTGTTAGCGATGACTTCGTTCTGACTGCCACCATCAATAATGGTACTATTACCAAAGAGAAGCTTGTTACAGCTGTTCAAACCTCTCTTGGTAAGGCTGATTCTGCGCTTCAGAAGGCTGACATTAAGACCGGTACCGCAAACGGCAACATTTCCGTGGATGGCACAGATGTTCCTGTTGCTGGCCTGAAAGACGCTGCCTATGCCACCGTAGCTTCCATCAATGCGACCGCAAAAGGGTACGCCGATGCTGTTCTTGGCGACACTACTGACGGCGCAGATAAAAACACCGTTTATGGCGTAAAGGCTTCTGTTACTGCCCTTACTGGTGTTGTAAACAATAAGATTGATGCTACTGATGTTAGTCAGATTGGTAAGACTGGTAACATCAACGATGTTCTTCAGACCGAGGGAGACTACATTATCTTCGACTGTGGTAGTTCTTCTGTTTTAGTGTAATTTGATATTTATTTGGGTGCCAGATTGTTCTGGCACCCTTTTAAAATAAGATAGGAGGCTGCTTATGGCGACTAAAACTTTAAAGTCACGCATAAAGAATAAGCGTGATACAAGCGCCAACTGGACTAAAAATGACCCAGTATTGCTTAATGGTGAAATTATCATTGTTGATACAGAGGCTGGCGAAACAAGATATAAAATTGGTGATGGAGTTAAGACCTATTCGCAGCTTCCATTCCAAGATGAATATATTAGAAATCTTATAGCCAACAAGCTTGATAAAACCGCTACTGCAGCAGATTCTTCCAAACTAAACGGACAGGAAGCATCTTATTACGCAGTTGATGGTAATGTGGTACATAAAGACGGAACAGAAACCATTACTGGCAACAAGACATTTTCTGGAACCATTTCCGCACAAACTCCAGCATTAAATGCCAACAATTCATTAGTAGCCACAACTGCTTTTGTTAAAACTGCACTATCTTCTGTTGGTGGTGTTAATATAAATTTAAACGAAAATCAACCAAGTGACCAGTCTTCTGGTGACTATTGGTATCAAATAACTACCGCTTAATGGAGGTGGAATAGAATGTATATTACTTCTGATTGCAAATTTTTTGATAAGGCTACTGCCGCAGGTGAAAGCAAGTTCCAGATTGTAAATGGCAACAAAGGCTCTATGATTATCGTAGAAGTTAGTGGCGGAACCGGTTGCGAAGTAGCAATTCAAGGAAGAATTTTGCCCGGAGTTGGCGAGTGGCATAATGTTGCGCTTATTAATATGTCAACTTTAGATGTTGCAAAAACCATGACTGAAAATGGTATCTACTCTGGTGATGTAAACGGTCTTTGTGACATTAGAGCAAACATTGTTAAATATGGCTCTGGTGAAGTAACTGTTTATGGGAAAGTGGGCTACGAATACGGTGCTTAAACGCACATAGAAAGGGCGATACAAAATGGCACAGGATATTATTGCAAGAGGGCTTGCCATAAAAGCCCTTGAAGAAGGTGGAGGCGGCAGCGGAGACCATCCAGTAACCTCTGTCAATGGGAAGACTGGTGCTGTTACATTAACGGCAACAGATGTTAAAGCTTTGCCAAATACAACCAAAATTCCTACAAAAACAAGCGAGCTTACAAATGACAGTGGATTTACAACTGAATCTTATGTAAATTCTAAAACAGCACCATTTGTTATTAATTTGACTGAAAGCGCCGCACATGACGGAACTTATACTGCAGATAAACAGTATGCTGAAATTAAACAAGCCTACGATGATAATGCAAACATAGTTGTTATTGTTAATGGTAATGGCAGATTGGCGTTAATGAACGCTGAATTTAATGACAACAGCGGCGGATTTACTTTTGGCTATACACAAGTTAGAACAGATGGTCAAACAATTGTAACAAGGTCTATACACTATCTTCACACGCAAGATGGCGACACATGGCAAGATTCTGATTATACATCGGAACCATTGCTTTTGACTGGCGGTACGATGGATGGCGCAATTAACATGGCTTCTAATAATATTACAAATGTTCAAAAGATTCATGTTAATGGTCAAGCCCCACTTTATTTAGGGTCTACAATTGAACAGGCTGGGACGGCTGGTGTTCGTTTAACTGGCACGACTGGCGGAACTGCAGCATTTGTTGCCCCAGATAGTCAAAGCACTTATCGGCCTGTTGCCGTAGGCGAACCTACCGCCAATGAACACGCTACAAACAAAACATATGTAGATGGCCAACTATCAAATAAGGTAGACAAAATTACTGCCAATGCTGGACAATTAAAGGCGTACTGTGTAAACGGAGAACAGCAAGACCAATGCCTAATAACCACTAATGGCGAAGCAAATTCAATTGCAAGATATGATGCTAATGGAAGACTTACAGTAAAAAGTGCGCCAGTTTCAGACAATCAAGTAGCAACCAAGGCATATGTTGATAGCAAGGGCGCTTCTTCTTCTCCGATTGTACATGATATGTATGTAACGGGCAATCTTTCTGTTACTGGTACTGCCTCGTCAACAAAAGACCCAGTAAACAGTGTTGACCTTGTAACGAAAAAGTATCTCGATGAAAGATTTTCCTTTGATGAGACAACATCCACTTTGACCATTACGATTTGAGGTGAGCCTATGCCTTTTAGTTTTAACGGTAAGACTCCAGATGTTATTAAATTTAATGGTAAAGATGTTTTGCATTTGGTCTATAACGGTGTTGAAGTGTGGACAAAAGATGTATCTTCTGAAACATGGTTATTAAAAAATGACTTGTCAAGCGTTCTAACATCAGAAAATCAGATTGACATATCTTTTAAATCGGATGACATCATATTTAATACACTAAAAGTTATAAAATCTGGTGCTGAATTTATATTAAAGTATGATGATTTAAATGTTTACAGTTCCGCAACAAATACTTGGGCTTCTGAAAATTATAAAACCATCATATTCGACAAGAAACCCCTTGGCGAAACAAGAGTTTGGTTGTTAAATTTAGGTAATCCAGTATAAAACAAAATGGTGAAGCATTTAGCTTCACCATTTTTTACATCCTATTACTTTCCTGTCGAGCCAAGACCACCAAGCCCACGGTCAGTTTCATTTACCTCGTCAACTTCTTCAAGCGTTGTATCGAGAACAGGACAAATCATAAACTGTGCGATGCGGTCACCATTCTCAATAAACTGGTCTTCATCACTATCATTATAGAGGGCTACTTTCCACTCATTTCTATAATCTGCGTCAATAATGCCTACGCAGTTGCTTGGACGAAGACCTTGTTTAATTCCAAGCCCGCTACGACCATATACGGCTGCATAATAACCATGTGGAATTTCAGTAGCGAATCCAGTATCAATAATTGCTGTCTGTCCAGCATAAATATATATGCCATTATAAATGTTGTCTTTATCACAGGTATAGTAAATGTCAAAACAGGCATCTGTATCATGCGCTTTTTTAGGAAGAATTACATTATCACGAAGCTTCTTAATTTTTACATTCATAATTCTATATTTCACAATCCTTATTTTTAATATTTTCCACACGGGAAAAACTCTGTACATTTCCCATTACGATATTCACACAACGGTACTAAAAACTCCTTAAACTCTGGGTTGGTTTTTAGAACTTCTTCTACTATCATGCCCATAACTTTTCTTGTAACTGGGTCTGCTTGCGCACAAAGTCGCTTATGTGCCATATAAATCAATTCCTGTGCGTTTACAGACATTATATGACTAACCATAGCGTCTTGTCTTGCAGCATTTCTATCGTAATTATCCTGCCTATCATTACGCTGTGACTGGACATAGTGCGTTACACCCATTGAGTGTCTGCAATAATGCACCGAGATATAGTATGGGATAGTCATACGAATACCAAACCAAAGTTCCCTAATTGGGCTATGTTCAGCGGCAAGAATTTTCCTTTTCCATTCTTCAGTTGGCATCTGTGCTGTCTTTTTTCCAATTGTGTTTAGGGTGCAGGTTTTACACCACAGCCAATCTTCATCGGTTGGGTGTTTTAGAACCTCTACTTTGATTTCATCAAGCATCTTTCAGCGCTTCCTCCAAAACATTCATGGTCTGCCGAACTGCGTTTTCATAATTTGCCATGTTGAACACTTCCGATGGTTTAATTGTACAAAATTCGATTTCCGTACAATTTCTATTTTTAATAGACATTTCGCAAGCCTTATTAAAATACTCACGAAGTCTTGCTGCATCAACAGTAACATTCCCATTAGAAAAATCATTTACATAAACAATAATTTTATTCATTTTAACTCCTTGTTTAATAAATTTATATTTTATTAATAAAGTGTGATTTTGCCAGATTTTAATGATTTCTTTACATCAATAACTCTTTGGTTGTAACTTCCAACCCATTTGGCAAGTGGACTTTTAAGTTCTTCTACAAATTCGCCATCTACAAGTACATCAATATTGTTAAATCCATCAAGTAGGCTTACATCATCATAAGAACATCCTGTATAAACCCAAATCGTCTTTTTAGGAAATTTTTTCTTAATGTTTTTGCATAATTGAAATAATTGTTCAATGTTTTTTGGAAATAATGGGTCACCACCAGTAAATGTTACTCCAGAACACCAATCTTGCTGCAATATTTCGTAAATTACATTTTGTTGAAGTTCTCCAAATTCATCTCCACAATTTTCATCCCATGTTTCTGGATTAAAGCAGTTTTTGCAATGATGATTGCATCCAGACAGCCAAACTACGCATCGAAGTCCATCACCATTGTTCATGTTGCAAGTATCAATTTTTATATAATTCATCACATGGACTTCCTATCTTTAAATTCTGCAAGTTTGTGGTCGGCATACATGGTTCTTCCTTTAACTTTTGAATAGCCAAGGTAGCCGTTCATTCTCTCAATTCGAGTTATGTTCTTACTTCCGCATTTAGGACATTCGTCTTTGTCAATAAACGAAGCTCCACAATCTTCGCAGTAATCAAGTTGAAGATTAATGCCCTCATAAAAACCCATCTTCATTGCTCGTCTAACAAGTGTTTTCATTGCTTCTACATTGTAATCGGTTGTATATCGACAATACTGAATATTACCACCATTACAAAGATGGAACATTGGATATTCAATGTCTTGCTTTTGAATTGGACTAATGTCTTCCCAGACACCACAATGGAACGAGTTACTTGTATATGGTCTGTCTGAAACACCTTTTACGATTCCATACTTTTTACGGAATTGTTCTATTTGAAGACCACAAAGACTCTCGGCCGGAGTGCCATAAATTGCGTATAGAATATTGTCTTCTTTTTTGTATTTATCAGCATATTCATTAATAAATTTAAGAACATCAATAGCAAATGTATTATCTTCTGCAATAGGCTTACCGTTATACATTACACTTGCCTCATTTAGTGCTGTAATACCAAAACTCATAGTCATTGGCCGAAGGAAATCTTCGCCAAGTTCTTGTTCTGGGTCAAAGTTGCCATTTAAAAATCCACCTTGACAAAATCCGAGTGGATTCGTCCCAGCTTTTTTGTGTGACAGGTAGCTAAATGTTCTTTTATGAATGGCACGACACAAATCAAGATAATATGTTAGAACCTCATAAAAATCACGATTTTCTTGTTGTGCCTTTGCCACAATCATTGGAAAGTGAAGAGATATTGCGCCTAAATTAAATCGACCCTCATATACAGGTTTGTCATTTTCGTCTGCCGGTTCCATACCGCCTCGTTCAAACCATGGCGAAAGATTTGCCCTACACAAAAAGATTTCTCTTCCCAGACTATATCATGGGCGTTTGGTCGCCCCCTCGCGCTTCGATAATATCATTTCATATATTATCTACTCTACTCGGTTACTCTTTAATACAACCCAAATTATGTATTAAATACCCTTTCGATAGTCGTTGAACATATAAACAAAGTCATACTTATTTTTTTTTAAATGATAACCTTGTTTATTTAGCACAGTGATTATCTTACAATATATATGTTGTAAGCCTTCCCTGTTAGCAAAGACATTAACAAATCATTTCCTATTTGAACTATGCGTTGTCTTCACACCATACATTTGTATGTTCACGAGGTTTTAGATGGGCTGTGGTGTAATTCTTAACCCATCCTTGAAATTGTAATGCCATATTTCTTATAAATGCTTGGCCCATATCCATCACCAGTACAAGAAATATAATCTGGATACATTGCTTTTCTTGAACAGTCTATCGCTTCATCAAACAACCATTCAAGCTCTTTCCCTTCACCATGCAAATTCTCATCATAGAAAAAGCTTAATTTAGGAAATAGTACAGGGTGCTTAAAACCTTGTTTTCCCTGTCCGTTTTTTCTTACTTTCATACATACAGAAGAAAGCATCGACTCAAATCTATCTGTTCCAAGTCCAAAAGAAACACTTGTAAATGGATAATCTCCACGACTCGAAGCAACAGAGTTGAATTTCATTTCCCATCCCTGGAAACCCTGCTCTGCATCTCTTGTTATTTTTTCAAACGCCCACTTATCAGCATCTTCAAAAGAACCATCTGGAACAAGTGAAAAATATTCGTGCATATAGTTGTGGTGACTCATTTTAGCATATGGCGCAAGCAATTTATCTATTTCAGAAATAGAATATCCACCATATTGACAAGCAGCCATATTCATTGCTATATCGCCAATTAAATCAAACGCAACATCCAAAGATTTTGGCTCTTGATAGTCAAGGTTCCCCATTACGAAACCACCTTTAAGAATGGTTCTAATGTCAGCAAGGCAACAATTCATACTATCAAGTCTGCTTCCACGGTCATGGATATAAATATATCCTTCAGACATGGCCTTTCCTTCCTCTTTGGTAAGAAAGAACTTTTTATATAGCTCGCTATTAAGTTCATTGTATACAATAGCTTTTTGTGTTGTTACTAAAGCAGAATCAGCATTAGCGTTACTTCTATCGCCTATAAAGTTTAATGAAAGCTTTTTATTATAAACCCTATCAAGCATGGAAGCAAACGCAGATTTGTTGTCACGATACTCTCTATAAGATTTTGCTACTGCCGGATTTACATTGTCCAAAGCGCACTCTACCATATTATGAATAGTAGAAACAGGGATTGGCACTTCATTGTACTGCAGCTGCTTTTTTACTGTTGTAACCACCTTGTTTTCTTCTTTATCAGTTAGTGATACACAAACCCTTTCAGCACTCTTTTCAATCGCTTTTCTGATTTTGTTTCCATCAAAATCTTCCACGTTTCCGTTCTTTTTAACAATTTTAACCAGAAAATACCACCCCTTATTCTTCTAATTCAATATAATCAACACAGCCACAGCTATTGCAGACAAGTTTAATTGTTTTTTCGTCAACTATAAAGAAATCGACATCATCAGAATCGCAAAGAATACACGATGCTTCAAAATCAAACAAATCGCTTACAATCATCTCAAACCCCCATTTCCTGTAAATTTTTGCTATTGTAATCGTATTATATCACCATATTCTGTAAAAGTCAATACCCTAAATGTTAATTTTTTGTAAATTATATGTATTAAACCGGAAATAACTGTAAAATCTTACATTTCCTTGACAAGCCTGTTTATATATGCTATAATACCAGCAGTATCTATAATAATATTTTATATTTAATATTATTTATATATATTATTTCTGTATATATG